>Ga0233425_10000958_pt1 | contig 69114 bp, 81 predicted proteins | sample Watercolumn_Towu_2_FD_181712 | JGI IMG/M metagenome (GOLD analysis project Ga0233425, IMG submission 181712) | Freshwater microbial communities from Lake Towuti, South Sulawesi, Indonesia - Watercolumn_Towuti2014_140_MG | ecosystem: Environmental > Aquatic > Freshwater > Lake | place...
GAAGCTGGTTCATAACAAACAAGGCGACCAATGGCCAGCCGAATTAGGCGACTGTCGGTCGCCTTTTTCTACGACCTTAGGTCGTCTAATTATAAGTTAGGCATGAGTGTCATGTTGCGCACATATGCCACATTCACCAGCACCCTTCCTGATGACCAGCAGGAGAAGGACGGCGAGATTGTTGCGCCAGGTGGCCGGAACATCTTGGGGCGTCTGCGCGATGGGGTGACGCGGCGAGGATACTCGTCTTCTGAGATTGAGCAGCACGAAGATTACGGCTGGTGCTTCGATGTCATCGTGCCCGCCGGTCGGATTTGGTGCTTGATCCAGTTCTGTGAGCCGTGGCTGCTGATCACGGATCGGCGCGGCGGTCTCTTGAGACGCCTGTTTGGAGCCGGTGATGATTCTGCCCATCGCAGGGTGTGCGAGGCGTTTCAGGAGATCATTACTGAGGACTCGTCCTTCTCGGAGTTGCGTTGGTTCACAAAGGCCGAGTTTGAGGGATCGAAGGGGCGAGGTGGACACAAGAAACCAGTGGAATAGAATGCCGAACAAGCCGGATGCACCGAACCCCGCGATCGCGTTGCTGGTGATGGCGGGCGTTCTTGGCGCGCTCCCTCCTGTCGGCTATCTTGAGCGAAAGGAAGGATATGAAAAGGAAACTCCTCGGATTCGGAAGCATCTTCTGTCCGGCGTTTGTGATTCTCGCAATCGCCGCAATCGCGACCATGCCCTTCTTCGTGGATATGGGCGATGAAATCCCGGTTCCCATGCGACCGTTTGTTGTGATCGGCATAATCCTCCTTTTCCTTTCGATCATCGGCACTTGGTTCTTCATCATCTTCGACATCATCCATGCGGCTAGGAACCCCGCCTTTTCAGGCGGCGTGAAGGCTGCATGGATCTGTGCAATCTGGTTCCTGAATGTGTTCGTGATCCCGATCTACTGGGCGAAACACCTGAGATACGAACACCCAACCATACCTCCCACCGTACCCGAACCCGCGCGCGGACGCGCGGATTCGATCCGGTGAAGGTGGTCGTTCACTTCGCTACCTTCTTGAGATGCTTGTCGAAGAAGCCGAGCACCAACGGACGGAGGTCGCGTTGTTTCGGCTGTAAATGAAACGTGTGCGGCGCGCCCTCGATGATAACGAGTTCGTGCGCGACACCGGCTTTCGTGAGCGCGGCGTCGAGTTCGCGGGAACGCTCGACGGAGACGGTTGTGTCCGCTGTGCCGTGCAGAATCAGAAACGGCGGATCATTCTTGTCGAGGTAGCGCAACACCGCTGTGACAGGAAGTTCGCCCGCCGGCAGTTCGCCGACTTTCATGTAGAGCGGGCCGTACAGATCCACGACGCAACTGACACTGGATGGGATGTCACCATAGGGTTCTTTCGGTTCAAGTCCGTCACGGGGTTGGGTGACGCCGACCATCGCGGAGAGATGACCGCCAGCAGAGCCGCCGATGACGCCGATGTGCGCGGGGTCGAGGTGAAGACGGTCGGCGTTGACGCGAAGCCAACGGACGGCGGTCTTGCAGTCGTGAAGGTTCTGCGGCCAAGCGGTCATGCCGTTGGTTTTTGCGCCGAGCCGGTAGTTGATGCTGAGCGCGGCATAACCATTCGACGCGAGCGTGCCGCCGATGTTGAGTTCGCGCGCCATGGCTTTGTCGCCACCAACCCAGCCGCCGCCGTGAATGATGACGACAGCAGGAATACGTTGGCCCGCGGGAATCTTGGCAGGAAGGTAAAGGTCGGCTTTCTCCTTACGGTCGGGGCCGAGGTAGGAAATGTCCTTTTCGACGCGGACATCGGGCGGAAGCGCGGGCGCAGCAGCGAGCAACAACAGGGCGATTAGTTTCATTTCATTAGTTCTCCGTTCAGTGGCGTTGATTCACGGGATCGCATGCGGCAACAAGTGTGCATAGACCATCACGATCAAGCCGATCAACGCGGTCAACAACAGACTGTGGCGCAGCGTCCAGCGGAATAACTTGCTCTCGTCGGAAGATGGCATCCCCGTCGCCGCGACGACGACAGCGATGCTCTGCAACGAAATCATCTTGCCCATCACGCCGGCGGCGGCATTGGTCGCGGCGGTCAATACCGGATTCAGGCCGAGCGTCTCGGCGGTGATCACTTGCAGGTTGCCGAAGAGTGCGTTTGACGACGTGTCGCTGCCGGTCACGAACACGCCGAGCCAGCCCAGAAACGCGCTGAAGAACGGGAACCACCAGCCCGTTGCTGCAAACGCCAGCCCCAACGTCGCGATCAGTCCCGTGTAGTTCATCAAGAACGCAAACCCGAGCACCGAACTGATTGTCAGAACCGGCACCGCCAGTTGGCGGACGGTGTCGCGCCCAACGCGCACAAGGTCGCGCGGTCGTAATCCGACCAGCAGACCTCCAACAATCCCCGCAAACCAACACGACGTGCCGGCAGCAGAGAGCCAATTGAACTTGAACACGGCTTCCAACGGCGCCGACGTCCGCACGACCGGCGGCACGCGCAACACATGGTTGTGCAACCACGGCACCGAGAAGTTGAGCGTCACGTTTTCGAGGTGCGACTTCACCGGGCCGAGTCCCCAGAGCAACACAAACACAACCAGCAGCAGATACGGCAGCCACGCACGGAAGATGTCAGCACCGCGGTGACGCTGATTCGACGGCGGCGCAGCAACGGCATCGCTCGGCTGCCAGAATTGCAGCAGGACGACGAGCGCCAGAATGGCTGCCAGCGAGGCGAGGATGTCGGTCAAGAATGGCCCGATGTAATTCGCCACAACAAACTGCACGCCCGCAAACGCCACGCTGATCACCGCGACCGCCGGCAACACCGGCCGCGTCTGCCGCCAACCACAGTACACGACCATCAAGTAGCCCGGCACGATCAACGACAACAACGGCGAGATACGTCCGACCGCCGCGCTGAGATGATCGAGCGGCAGCTTCGTCAGCCCGGCCAGCGTCACAATCGGAATCCCAATCGAGCCGAATGCCACCGGCGCGGTGTTGGCGAGAAGACAAAGCGCGGACGCCTTGAACCGGTTGATGCCCAGCCCCGCCAGCATCGCTCCCGCAATGGCGACCGGCGCGCCAAAGCCAGCCGCGCCTTCGAGAAACGCCCCGAACGCGAACGCGATCAGCAACACTTGCAGCCGCGCGTCGGACGTCAGGTGCGCGATGGAATCCTTGATGACTTCGAACCGTCCGTTCTCCAGCGTCACCCGATACAGGAAGATCGCCGGCACGACGATCCAGCAGACGGGAAACAATCCAAACGCCGCGCCATACAGGAACGACGACGCGATGATTGTGCCCGGCGCGCCGAAGAAACGCCATGCGACCAGCACGGCCATCACCAGCGCTCCCAGCGCTGCTTTCCAAGCCGCCATCCGACGGACACCGATCAGGAAGAACAATAAAATAATTGGCAGCGCTGCGACTGCCGCGGCACTCCAAAGGTTGCCGCCGTCGCCGAGATAGTTCTGTTGCCAAGTCATCGGCGCGCAGGCTATCACAATTGACAATTCCTGTCATTCCGAGCTTGCGAGGAATCTCAACTTTTCCTCCGAAAGAATTTCAGAGATTCCTCACTTCGTTCGGAATGACAGATTTCACATGCGCACCAGGTTTGCTATGCTGTCGCCGATGCGAACCATTTTTCTTGTCGGCCCGACAGCCGTTGGCAAGAGCGCCGTCGCTCTCGAATTGGCGGAGCGACTCGGCGCGGAGATCGTGTCGGCCGACTCGATGCAAGTCTATCGCGGCCTCGACATCGGCACCGCCAAACCGACGCTCGCCGAGCGGTCGTGCGTGCTGCACCACCTGATTGACATCTGCGACCCCGGCGAGGTGTTCGACGTGAAACGGTACGTCGGGCTGGCGCAGGCGGCCATCGCAAGCTGCAAGACCGCGCTCGTGGTCGGCGGAACCGGCATGTACATCCGCGCGCTGCGCCGGGGACTCTTCGACGGGCCGTCGCGCGACGTGGAGTTGCGTGCGCGGCTGGAAGCAATGACGGCCGCGGAGTTGTTCGGCGAACTCCAGCGCCTCGACCCGCAGACGGCGGCGCGCATTGACCGGCAGAACCCGCGCCGGCTGGTGCGGGCGCTGGAAGTGTTTCATGCGACCGGCAAGCCGATCAGCGAGTTGCAGACGCAATGGCCAGTTGAACAGGCGTCCCGCCTGTTCGACTCTGGCCCGGCGAACAGGCGGGACGCCTGTTCAACAATCTTCTGCCTCACTCGCGAACGATCTGACCTCGTAGCGCGGATCGAGCGTCGGATTGACGCGCAGATCGCGTCGGGCTGGCTCGACGAGGCGCGCCGTCTCGATGAGAGGCTTTGCCACATCAATGTAATAGCTATGACATCGAAGTGGACGGCGTTGCAGGCAGCGGGATACCGCGAGTTGATCGCGCATCTGCGGGGGGAGTTCACGCTGGCCGAGGCCGTCGCGCTCATCAAGACGCGGACGCGGCAGTTGGCGAAGCGACAAATGACTTGGTTTCGACACGAGCCCGGGGTACGTTGGATCGCGGTCGCGGCGGACGAACCGCCAACAACCACTGCAGAACGGATTTTGGAGGAACTGAAGACAAGTTGAAGATGTATGATACGCAAGCGGCGCTGCAAGAGCGCGCCGTGTTGGTTGGTTTGGAGCGGTCGGGGCACGACCGCTGGGCGTTGCAGGATTCGCTCGACGAACTCCGCGAACTCGCCCGCACCGCCGGCGTCGAAGTCATCGAGGTCATCACCCAGAAACGCGACAAGCCAGACGCCGCCACGTTCATCGGCAGCGGCAAGGCCGCGGAGATCGCTGCGTTTTGCAAGGAGAAGTCCGCCAATCTTGTCATCTTCGACGACGATCTTTCCCCGGCACAAGGACGGAACATCGGCGAAATCCTCGGTGAGAAAGTCAAGGTGCTCGACCGCACCGAGTTGATCCTCGACATCTTCGCGCAACGCGCCCGGACCCGCGAAGGCAAACTCCAAGTCGAGTTGGCGCAACTCGAATATATGCTGCCGCGGCTTACCGGTTTGTGGACACACCTCTCGCGCCAGCGCGCCGGCGCGGGCGCGCGCGGCCCCGGCGAAATGCAGCTCGAAGTGGACCGCCGCAAGGTGATGGAGAAGATTACACGGCTGAAACGCGCACTGGAAGAAGTCCGAAAAAACCGGCGGATCGAGCGCAGCGGCCGGCAGCGGTTGCACTGGCCGGTGGTGTCGCTCATCGGCTACACGAACACCGGCAAGAGCACGCTGCTGAATGCGTTGACGGGCGCGAACGTGCTGGCGGAGGACAAGCTGTTTGCGACGCTCGACCCAACGACGCGCAAGGTCCGGTTGCCAAACAACCAGAACATCCTGCTCAGCGACACGGTTGGGTTCCTGCGGAAGCTGCCGCACGGACTGGTCGAGTCGTTCAAGGCGACACTGGAGGAAGTTGTCGAGGCTGATCTGCTGTTGCATGTGGTGGATGTGAGTCACCCATTGGCGCGCGATCAGATCAAGGCGGTCGAGATCGTCTTGGAGGAAATCCACGCGAACGGCAAACCGACGGTGCTGGCGCTCAACAAGCGAGACAAGCTCGATGCCGCATCGCCGTCGTTGGAGAATTTCCTGCGCGAGTATCCACGCGCTGTGCCAATCGCAGCAAAGAACGGTGAGAATCTCGGCGAACTACTCGACGAAATCGCCAACCGTCTCGCCGACCGACGCGTGAACGTGACGCTCTCGATCCCGCATCACCGGGCCAAGACGATCGCGCTGGTATACCAAAGCGGTTACGTCAATGCCCGCGAGGATATTGATGGCAACGTCGTGTTGAAAGCGCAAATCCCGAAGGTGCTTGCCGGTGAATTGACGCCGTTCGTGACGGAGATGGAGGAATGACCAGCTACCTGATTCGCGAGATGCCGGAATCGGATCGTCCGCGCGAACGGTTGCGACATCTGGGACCCGCAGCGTTGAAGACGGAAGAGTTGCTGGCCATCCTGTTGCGCGCGGGAATGAAAGGCAAGTCGGCGGTACAGGTCGCGCAGGAGTTGTTGACGCGCTACGAGAACCGTTTGGACCTGCTGGCGCGCGCGCCGTGGGGAATGCTGGCCAAGATCAAAGGCATCGGCCCCGACAAGGCCACGCAACTGGCCGCCGCCTTCGAACTGGCGGCGCGCGTGGCGGATGCGCGACGCGAGAGCCGTGTCATCACCGAGCCGTCGCACGCGGCGCAGGTGTTGCGCGAGCGGCTCCAGAGTCTCAACAAAGAGTCGTTCCGTCTGTTGTTGTTGAACACCAAACATGAATTGATCGCCGCGCCGGAAGTGTCGCTCGGTTCCGACAACGCCAGCATCGTCGAGCCGCGCACCGTGTTCCGCGAGGCCATCGCCTTCTCGGCTATCAGTGTGATCCTCGCGCACAACCATCCGAGCGGGGACCCGACACCGAGCAGCGAGGACATCGCCATCACCAAGCGCCTCGTCAAAGCCGGCGAACTGCTCGGTATCACTGTTCAGGATCACATCATTCTTGGCCGGCGCACCGAGGGGCGAGAGCGCGATTTTGTCAGCTTCCGGGAGATGGGATTGTTGTGATTCGCAAGTATCTTGAGTTTGTCCGGTTTTCGCACACGGTGTTTGCGTTGCCGTTTGCGCTGGCTTCGATGACGGTGGCGGCGCGAGGGTGGCCGGGATGGCGGGTGTTCGGACTGATTGTGGCGGCGATGGTGTGCGCGCGGACGGCGGCGATGGGATTCAACCGGATCGTGGACCGGAAATTCGACGCTCAGAATCCGCGGACGGCGGGGCGGCATCTGCCGACGGGGAAGATTGGAAGAATGGAAGCTTGGGTGTTGGTGGCAGTGAGTGCGGCAGGGTTGGTGGTGGCAAGTTGGTTCATCAACCGGATTTGTTTTGTGTTGTCGCCGGTGGCATTGGGGATTGTGTTCTTCTACTCGCTGACGAAACGGTTCACGGACTTTTCTCATTTCTTCCTCGGTCTCGCACTGGCGGCGGCACCGGTGGGAGCATGGTTGGCAGTGAGCGGTAAGTTCGCCTGGTCGCCATTGGTGCTGGCGGTGGTCGTTGTGTTCTGGTTGGTGGGATTTGATATCATCTATGCGACGCAAGATTACGAGGCGGACAAGAAACTGGGACTGCATTCGCTGCCGGTGCGACTAGGGATTGCAGGGAGCTTGCAAGTTGCGCGCTGGGCACACGCGGTAATGGCCTTGGTGCTGGCAGGGTTCGGTTGGGTGGTGGAACTCCGGTGGCCTTTTTGTACCGGCTGGGTCGTGATTGCGGTTTGTCTGGTTGCTCAACACGCGCTGGCACGCAAACAAGATCCGGTCAGTTTGAATGCGGCGTTCTTCCGGATGAACGCGATCATCAGCGTGGTGTTTCTGGTGTCAGTACTGCTCGGAATCTGACTTCAACCCAAACGTCCCTTGGGCCGGTAGATGCGGATTCGCATTTCGGGAGTGCCGGTGTAATACGCCGATACGTCTGCCAATGACATCAGGATCCACGGTGTGCTCATCGAAATGCCGTTCTTGGTGAACACGATATCGTCGGCAATATAGACGCAGGAGTGGATGACGCCGCCGGACGGCTCGGTAAACGCGAGCACGTCTCCCAATCGCGGCTGGGCGACAATCTCGTAATAATTCTCGATAAGTTCTTTGGTCGCGCCCTCGACGGTGGCGAACCTCTCGTCGGGCTGATCGCGGAAGAAGTTGAGAGAAGTCCAGTGGCAGTTTTGCGGCGCGGTGTTCGGCCCCAACAATGACAACGGATAGGTGTTCAACAATGTTCGGGCAAATTTCGGCAACAACAAAAAGATGCTCACATTGCCGCCTCCATGTTGACGCGTAAACGATTCCAATGTCGGCAGGATATCCTTGGTGCGGCCACCGCTGCCCCAGTACTCCGTCAGCGGTTGGACGTCCATTCCCTCCGCGATCCGCAACCGCACCTGCAAGGCGGCTCGTCGCGTCAAGACGTTCAACAAGCGGATCCGCTCGGCATCGTTCGGCAATCGTGGCGACACCAAATCCATGTCGGCAAAAGCCATGCCTGTGCCGCGCTGGTAAAGGAAACGTCGAACCAGTTGCACCGTCTCCGCACGCAAACCGCTGTCTTCCAACCATTCTTCGACCTTGTCAGCACGGTACCGGTATGGATTCGACTGCCGCTCGTTTTCCTCACTCTGCCCCAGCAATCCGTAAAGGCGGCTGCGCACATCAGCATTCAGGTTCCACACGAAGTCTGCCGAGGGCTGCAAATACGTACCGGCGGCCCCGTCCATCCATGCGCCGTGGAGGGTCGCCAACTGCGGCGCGGTCAAGCCGATGGTGTTCAGGTATTGCTCGACTTCGACGCGGGATTTCCCCTTGAAGAACCAACGCAGTTCTCTGGACGTTGCATCGTGAAGATCCACGTACTCGTCCGGTGGTTCGAGCACGATGCGCTTGTACTCCAAGGTGCCCCACGGACCGGGGCGGGAGACTGACATCTCTTGCCCACTGGGGTGACTGATTTTCAGTTGCAGGACATCGGATGTTCGATGCAACGAGAGGAAGACAACCAATACCCACGGCACAATCAACAAGACCCACAACATCACCAACACTCGTCGCGTAAGGTGTATCGTGACGTTCTTCTGCTCCATTAACCCTCTTGGGTTTTTAGCTTCGGTTGCCGTCATGGGCTTCAATTTCTATCTTCAGTTGAAGATGCAGATTCCGACGGCGAATGTCAATCACTGTTCAAAGCAAATCCATCGTCAAAGCAAATCCCCTCTTGACGCTGGCCGCCATAAGCGGTAAAAGGAGCGCAATTTACGGCGTCAAGGAGGCGCATGGGGAATTGACAATTTAGATGTTTGGCAAATTTCTAAACTATTTTTCCACCGATATCGGTATTGACTTGGGCACCGCGAACACGCTTGTCTATGTGCGTGATCGCGGGATCGTTTTGCGAGAGCCGAGCGTGGTCGCCATCATCACTGGCACCAGCCACGTCAAGGCTGTGGGCGATGAAGCGAAGAGGATGTTGGGCCGTACGCCAGGCAACATCACCGCCATCCGACCCATGAAAGACGGCGTCATCGCCGACTTCGACATCACCGAAGCCATGTTGCGTCACTTCATCCAGAAGGTCCACAACAACCGCTTCGGCATCAAACCTCGCGTGGTCGTCGCTGTCCCCAGCGGCATCACCGAAGTCGAACGTCGCGCCGTCAAGGAAAGCGCCATTCACGCCGGCGCAAGAGACGTCCGTTTGGTTCCCGAGCCGATGGCTGCGGCCATTGGCGTGGGGTTGCCCGTGCAGGAACCGGCGGGCAACATGATCGTGGATATTGGCGGCGGTACAACTGAAGTGGCCATCATCAGCCTGGCGGGTATTGTGCTTAGCCGCAGCGTGCGCGTGGCAGGAGACGAACTGGACGAAGCCATCGTCCAATACATGAAACGCGCCTACAACCTGGACATTGGGCCCCGCATGTCGGAAGACATCAAGGTCAACGTCGGTTCAGCCTATCCGCTCGAACGCGAGTTGACCATGGAAGTCAAAGGCCGCGACCTCGTGGCTGGACTTCCCAAAACCCTGACCGTCACCTCCGAGGAAATCCGCGAAGCGCTTCAAGAGCCGATCTCGACCATCGTTGAGATTATTCGCGGCACCCTCGAACGTTGCCCGGCGGAACTTTCTGCCGACCTCGTGGACCGCGGCATTGTGCTGGCGGGCGGTGGCGCGCTCATTCGGGGCCTCGACAAACTTCTGGCAGAAGAAACCGGCCTTCCCGTTCACGTATCCGACGATCCGCTCAGCGCGGTCGCCTTGGGCACGGGCGTGGCCCTCGAACATTTCGATCTGCTGGAAACCTGATCCCGTCCAACGTAGGCCCCACCACTCGCGCGCAAGTTGAAACAGCAAGGTTGTAGTTGAAGCGAGAGAATTTTGTAATCATTGGGTTGTTCGTGTTGGCATGGGCATTGTTGCTCGGCCAGCCCACGGCTTTTGGCGCGCGCCTGCGCAAACTCTGCGTCATCATCGCCACCCCATTCGAGCGCATCGCCGACCTCATCCCCGCCAAACACACCTCCGCCGACAACAACGACCTCCGCCGACAAATCGCCGAACTCCAACATCACCGCGCCGAGAACCAACAACTCCGCGCCCTTCTCAACATCAAACAAGCCGCCCCGTGGCGCACCGTCGGTGCCCGCGTCATCGGACGCGACGCCTCCAACTGGTGGAAGAGCATCCAGATTGACCGCGGCAGCGACGACGGCATCCGCGCCGATCAACCCGTCCTCAGCGCCACCGGCCTCATCGGCAAAACCATTTCAGTCACCGCCGGCGAAAGCCGCGTCCTTCTGCTTCTCGACGCCACCTGCAAAGTCGGCGCCCTCCTCGAAACCACGCGCGAACCCGGCATCGCCAGCGGCGCCAGCGCCGCCCTCGCTCGCGAACCGCGCCTGCAAATGTCGTTCGTTGACCGCAAGAGCAACGTCAAAATCGGCGATGCCGTGTACACTTCCGGTCTCGGCGGCATTTTCCCGCGTGGCATCCTCATCGGCACCGTCACCGAAGCCGACCTCGACCCGCAAGGCATGTACCAGAATGTTGAATTGAAACCGGCTGCGGACTTTCGCCGGTTGGAGGAAGTCATGGTGATCATCCAATGACTGCCCATTCTGTCATCCTGAGCGAAGCGAAGGACCTCGCAATGTTTGGTCACTCGAATCCATGCCTTCAGAGGTTCTTCGCTTCGCTCAGAATGACACCGGAGAGAGAATGACCTTCCTCATAATCACAACCTCTCTCCTCCTGCTCTCCGCCCTCCAAGCGCGACTCCCCACCGCTTGGTGGCTCGGCGGCATCCGCTTCGAATTCCTCCCCGCGCTCGTCGCCTACGGCGCGCTCACGTTTCGTCACCGCGGCTGGGCTGTCACGCTCGCCGCGACTGCCGGGCTGCTCCAAGATTCACTCTCCGCCGCGCCGTTCGGCAACACCGGTGCCGCCTATGCGCTTGCTGCCTTCGCTCTCATGGCGCTCGCCCGCGCGTTCGACCGCGAATGGCTCTGGATGCAAATGCTCGCCGGCGCGATTGCCAGCGTCGCGGCATCATTGCCCGCTGCCGGCATCCACGGCGCAGTGCCGAAGATTCTCCTGCTCGCCGCGCTCAGCGCTGTCGTCACGCCGTTTGTCTTCTTCGTGCTCGACTTCGCCAAATGGAGGACGCGCCTCGTATGATCACGAGCGACAACTCGCTGCGTCTCCGCATCCTTGGCGGCGTCATTGCCGGCGGAATGCTCTTGTTGTTGCTGGCGCTTTTCCGCACGCAAGTCCTCAACGCCGAAATGTACGGCACGCGCGAACAGGCGCAATCGCTCCGCCGCATCCGCATCCCATCGGCACGCGGCGACATCGTGGACCGCCGCGGCGTCCTCCTCGCCAACAACCGGCCCAGCCACGACGTTGTCATCTACCTCGACCAACTTCGCGGCTCGAAGAAGCAAGACATCTACCGCGTCGTCAGTTCCAACCTCGCGGTGCTCGCCGAGACGATGAAGATGCCGGTCACCCTGACCGAGCGCGACATCCGCACTCACTATCAGAAACGTCGTCCCCTGCCCCTCACCGTCTGGCGCGATTTGCCGCCGCAAACACAAGCGATGTTCGCCGAGCGCGCCGCGCAATTACCGGCGGTGGACCTGATCGCAACACCGATCCGGCAATTCCCAAACGGCGCGCTCGCCGCGCACCTGCTCGGATTCGTCGGACAAGCCGAGCAGCCGGAGGACGCCGACGCCGACGAGTTTTACTACTACCAAGCCGACACCGCCGGCAAACAAGGCATCGAAAAACTCTGCGACGAAGCGTTGCGCGGCGCGCCCGGCGGACGTACCATTCGCGTCAATCCGAGTGGACGCAGCGTCGGCGAAGTCGGTTTCAAGCCCGCTGAGCGCGGCGACCGCGTGATGTTGACGATTGACGCCAACATCCAGCGCATCGTCGAGAACGCACTCGACAACGCGCCGCTCTCCGCCGGCGCGGAGTTGCGCGCTGCTGCTGTCGTGCTTGATCCGCGCACGGGCGAAGTCCTCGCGATGGCGAGTCGTCCGACGTTCGATCCGAACCTGTTCACGCCCGGCGCGCCTGCCGAGCAAGTCTCGTGGGTGTTGCGCAACCCGGCCAGTCCCCTTTTGAATCGCGCTGTCGGCGCGCGCTACGCACCCGGCTCGACGTTCAAGCCGATCACTTTGCTCGCGGCGCTTGACTCTGGCGCGGTCAAACCGAGCGACACGGTGACGTGCGAAGGCTCGCTGCAAATCGGCAACCGCTCGTTCCGTTGCTGGAGCAAGAACGGCCACGGTCGCATTGACGCCGCGGGCGCGGTCCGGCAATCGTGCGACGTTTGGTTTTACGAGAAAGGCATGGCGACGAAGGTGGACAACATCGCCAAGACCGCAACTGATTTCGGCCTCGGACAGCCAAGCGGCTACGACGCCGGCGGCGAAATCGCCGGGCTGGTGCCGACGCCGGGGTGGAAACGGATGCACTACGGCGAACGTTGGTGGGACGGCGACACGGCGCAAATGTCCATCGGTCAGAGTTTTCTTCTCACGACGCCGTTGCAAATGGCGTGCGCCACCGCCGCGCTCGCCAATGGCGGGACGTTGTGGCGGCCTTTCGTCGTGCGACGGATCGAGACTCCGGACGGCACGGTCGTCAGCGAGACAAAGCCGGAACATCGCCGGAACATTTCGTCCCCGAATTTTGAGTTCGTCCGTCAGGCGATGTTGGCGTCGGTGCAGGAACCGACCGGCACCGGCCACAGTGCCGCCGTGAAAGGACTCAGCGTCGCCGGCAAAACCGGCACGGCAGAGGCCGACATCCGTGTCGAGGGCGCGACGCGCCGAATCAAGCGGACGTGGTTCATCGGTTTCGCGCCATACGAAACGCCGCAGGTGGCGCTGGCGGTGGTGTTCGAGCAAGGCGACAGCGGCGGTCACACGGCAGCGCCGGTGGCCGGACAGATTTTTGCGGGGATTTACGGGAAGTCAGCGGAACGCGTGATCACGGGAGGAACGTATGTGGATTAACTTTTCTACCTGTCATCCTGAGCGAAGCGAAGGACCCCGCAATCGCAGCGGTTCAGAGGTCCTTCGCTTCGCTCAGGATGACAAAGCAGAGGTGACAACACGGTGACAGAACGCCCGAACATTTTGTTGCTGCGTCGGATGGATTGGCTGCTATTTGCCGCAATGGTGGCTTTGGCCATCGGCAGCATCTGCTTCATTTACAGCGCGTCGTATCGCGGGCCGGGACAGCCGATGGCGTCGTTCCACCGGCAACAGATGGTCTGGTTCGTGGCGGGACTGGCGTTGTACATCGCGGTGATGGCGGTGGATTATCGCCTGATTTGCCAGTGGGCAACTGTGTGGTATGTATTGGCGGTTTTGTCACTGGTGTTGGTGCTGGTGATCGGAGTCAAGGTGTACGGCGCGCGTCGCTGGCTTGGCATCGGGAGATTCGGGGTGCAGCCAGCGGAGGTGGCGAAGTTGGCGGTAATCGTGGCGCTGGCGTACTACCTGTTTCACCGGACGCCGGAACAACGGCGTCGTTGGAGCACGATATTGGGCACAGTAGCTTTGATTGGAATGCCGTTGTTGTTGATTTTGGTCGAGCCGGATCTCGGCTCGGCCATGACGTTGGTCCCGATTTTGTTCGGGATGTTGTTCGTGGCCGGCGCGCGGGGAAAACACCTGGCGCTGGCTGCGTTGATTGGTCTGTGCCTGACGCCGGTGGCGTGGTGGCACATGAAGAAATATCAGCGCGAGCGGTTGACGGTTTTTTTGAATCCAAACCGTGACCCGCTTGGCGCCGGCTGGAATTTGAACCAGTCGTTGATTGCCGTCGGAAGCGGCGGCGTAACCGGGAAAGGGTTCCTGCAGGGAACAGTGAACTCGCTGGGATACCTGCCACGCACCGTGGCGCCGAATGATTTTCTGTTCAGCGTGATTGCTGAGGAAAAAGGTTTCGTCGGCGGCCTCGGCGTGGTGGGATTGTACGCGGTGCTGTTCTGGCGCGGGCTGCGGATCGCAGCCGACGCGCGGGACCGGCTCGGGACGTTGTTGGCGACGGGCGTGGTGGCGATGTTGTTCTTCCACGTGTTCGTCAACATCGGCATGACGATCGGCTTGATGCCGGTGACGGGCGTGCCGTTGCCGCTGTTGAGTTACGGCGGCTCGTTCGTGCTGGTCAGCATGATCGCGTTGGGGTTATTGCAAAACATCTGGATTCACAGAAGGAACTACTAGAAACATGGAAGCGATTAAGAAACTGATAGCGAAAGGCGAAGAACTGTTGTTGGCCCGGCGCAAGAAGACGAACAAGGAAATCATCGTCAACGCCGAGGCGCTGGAAAACCGCGTGGCCGTCATGGAACACGGCCAGCTCGAAGAATTCACCATCGAGCGCACGAGCGAGAAACGGATCGTCGCCAGCATCTTCAAAGGCAAAATCAAGAACCTCGAACCCGGCCTCAAGGCCGCGTTTGTGGACATCGGGTTCGACAAGAATGCGTTCCTGCACTACTGGGACATCATCCCGGAGTCGTTGGCGGACCGCGTTGACCTCGTCGAGACGCCGGGCGTGCAGAAGCCGCCGCAAAAGAAGATCAGCCAGAACGATATTCCGAAACTCTATCCGCCGGGCAGCAAAGTGATCGTACAGGTCGTCAAAGGCCCCATCGGCACCAAAGGCCCGCGCATCACGACGAACATCAGCATCCCGGGCCGTTACCTCGTGTTGATGCCGTTCGACGGATCGCGCGGCATCTCGCGGAAGATTGACAACGAGAAAGAGCGTCAACGTCTCAAGAAGATCGTGCGCGAACTGAAGTTGCCCGAGGGCATGGGCATCATTGTCCGTACCGTCGGTGAGGGCCAGAAGGCGCGATACTTCGTGCGCGACTTGGAGATCCTGCTCCGCACTTGGAAAGAGGTCGAGCAGAAGATCAAGAACGACCCAGCGCCTTGCTGCGTCTTCCAGGAACCCGACCTCATCGAGCGGACCGTCCGCGATTTCCTCACGGAGGAAATTGATCGCATTGTCGTGGACAACGAACCCGCCTACGACCGCATCCGCAATCTCATCGGCCAGATCAGCATCCGTTCCCGCGGCAAAGCGCGGCACTACAACGAACCCACGCCGATCTTCACCAAGTTCAACGTCGAGCGCCAAATCGAGAACGCTTTCCGCCGGCAAGTCTGGCTGAAGAGCGGCGGCTACATCTGCATTGACGAAACCGAGGCGCTCGTCTCCATTGACGTCAACACCGGCCGCCACAAGAGCCAAAAGGACCTCGACACTACCATCCTTCAAACGAACCTCGAAGCCGCCGAGGAAATCTGCCGGCAAATGCGCCTTCGTAACATCGGCGGCCTACTTGTCGTGGACTTCATTGACATGCGTCACCGCCGCGACCAGCAACAGGTCCTCCAGAAAATGCGCGAAGGCGTCCGCCGCGACAAGGCCAAGACCCGCATCCTGCCGATCTCGCAGCTCGGCCTGTTGGAGATGACCCGTCAACGTCATAGCGAAAGCATGTTCAGCGCGGTTTACGAAGATTGCCCGTACTGCAAAGGCAAAGGCATGGTCAAGAGCGCCCTCTCGATGTCCGTCGAGATCCAACGCAAGATCAGCGAAGTCCTCCGACGGCTCCGCGAGAAAGGCCATCACGACCAACCGCACATCCGCATCTACGTCCACCCCGAAGTCCTCAACCGGCTCCGGACCGAGGACGAGAGCTTGCTCATCGAACTGGAAAAGAAACTCAGCGGCAAACTCAGCTTCCGTGCTGACCCCGCGTTCCACTTCGAGCAATTCAAAATCACCGACGCCCTCACCGGCAACGAGCTGGAGTAATCCCCATATCAATCACTGTCATTCCGAACGAAGTGAGGAATCTCTGGAATCCATCTGGAGAAGAGCCAGAGATTCCTCGCAAGCTCGGAATGACAGTATTTTTTGCACGAGCTTGCCCGTCTCCGGTTCCCCTGCTACCATGACGGCGTGAACGAATCCCGTCTCATCCAACTGCTCGACGCCGTCCAAGCGGGTCAACTCAAGACCGCCGACGCCGTCCGCCAACTGAAATCCCTCGGCACACACGATCTGAAGTTTGCCCGTGTGGATGGCCATCGCACGTTGAGAAAAGGCTTCCCCGAAGTCATCTACTCCGAAGGCAAGACGCCGGTGCAAGTCGTCAAGATCGCCCGCGCCATCCTCGCCCACAACGATAACCTCCTTGCCACCCGTTGCGCGCCCGATGTCGTCCGCGCCCTGCGTCGCGCCTTCCCGAAAGCCAAGCACCATGCCGACGCTCGCGCCGTCACCGTCACCAAGCGTGCATTGCCAAAACGTCCCGGCACCATTGCCATTCTTTGCGCCGGCACGACCGACATTCCCGTCGCCGAGGAAGCTGCCATCACCGCCGACATCATGGGCAACACCGTGAAACGCTTCTACGACATCGGCATCGCTGGCCTGCACCGGTTGCTTGCCGTCAACGAAGAGCTTCTCGCCGCCAACGTCCTCATCGTCGTCGCCGGCATGGAAGGCGCGTTGCCGAGCGTTGTTGGCGGCCTTGTGGACAAGCCCGTCATCGCCGTTCCGACCAGCGTCGGCTACGGCGCCAGCTTCGGCGGCATCGCCGCGTTGCTGGCGATGCTGAACAGTTGCGCCAGCGGCATCACTGTCGTCAACATAAACAACGGCTTCGGCGCCGGCTACGCCGCCAGCCTGATGAACACACTTGCGACAAAATGAAACTCCTCTACCTCGATTGTTTTGCTGGAATCAGCGGCGACATGCTGCTGGGGGCGCTGATTGACCTCGGTGTCTCGGAAGACTTCTTGCGGAGCGAACTGGCGAAGGTTCACTTGCACGGTTACCGGATCGAGACGCGACGCGTCATGAAGCAACACATTACGGCGACGAAGTTTGATTGCGTCGCCGAACATGAACATCATCATCACCGCGGTTACTCGGAAATTGCAGCGATGATCTTCCACAGCACGCTGCCGGACGGCGTAAAACAACGGGCGACCAACGTCTTTCACGCACTCGGCGAAGCGGAGGCGAAAGTCCACGGGATTCCGCTGGAGAAAGTCCATTTCCACGAGATCGGCGCGGTGGATTCCATCGTGGACATCGTCGGTGTCTGCATCGCTTTGAAAGCGCTTGGCGTGGAGCGAATCGTCTCGCTGCCGCCGCCGCTCGGCAGTGGATTTGTCGAGACAGCGCACGGTCGTTTCCCCATCCCTGCCCCGGCAACGCTGGAATTGCTCAAGGGTCTGCCGACTGGAGCTTCTCCGGAACAAAGCGAGTTAGTGACACCTACGGGCGCGGCCTTGCTGGCGGAGTTTTGCGCGAGCTTCGGCCCGATGCCGGCGATGGCAGTCGAGAAGATCGGCTACGGCGCGGGGACGCGCGAGACGAAGACAACGCCAAACGTATTGCGCGCAGTGCTCGGCGAGACGAACGCCGCCGAGGCGGATGTCGTGAGCGTGATCGAAGCGAACATTGACGACATGAACCCGCAGTGGTTCGGTGATGTGATGGAACGGTTATTGGTCAATGGTGCGCTGGACGTTTTCCTGACGCCGGTGCAGATGAAGAAGAACCGACCGGGCACGTTGCTGACGGTGCTGTGCGAGCCGCCGGACGCGGACAAGTTCGCGGAACTGGTGTTAACGCACACGACGAGTTTCGGCGTGCGCATCCACGAGGAGCGGCGGCGGAAGTTGAACCGCGAGATTGTACGGGTGGCGACGCGGTTCGGCGAGATTGAAGTGAAGGTCGGACGGTTGAACGGTAAGGTGGTGACGCAATCGCCGGAATACGAGTCATGCAAACGAGCGGCGGCGTTGGCGAATGTGCCAGTGCGCGAGGTGTATGACGCAGCAAAGGAGGCAAAATGATTGACAAGGAATTGTTGGAGATTCTGGCTTGCCCGAAGTGCAAGTCGCCGGTGAAACAGGAGGGCGAGAAGCTCATCTGTCAGAACCCGCAGTGTGGATTGAAGTATCCCATTCGCGATGGCATCCCGGTGATGTTGATTGACGAGGCGGAGAAACCGTGACCGAACCGACCTTGTCGGTGATCGTCCCGGCGTGGAACGAGGAGAAGTGTATCGCGCGGGTCATCGAGTCGTTGAGGCGCGCCGCTGTGGTCTATGAGCGCGAGCGGGGCGCGTTGGCTGAGATTGTCGTAGTGGACAACAACAGTACCGACCGCACGGGGGCGATTGCGCGCGAGTGCGGCGCGACGGTTGTGTTCGAGCCGGTCAATAACATCGGCAAAGCCCGCAACGCCGGCGCGAAGGCGGCGCGCGGCAAATACATTTCGTTCTGCGATGCCGACAACCAAGTCACGGAGAATCTGTTGGTATTGATTCACGATCACCTGGAGAACCCGAAGATCGCCGGGGGCGGCACGTGGATCGAACCGGCAACGCGGAACGCAAAAGTCAGTTTCTTCTTCTTCATCTGGCACATCTACGTCGCTTTCAGCCGTGTGGGCGTCGGGATGATGCATTGCCGGAAGGCGGATTTCGAGAGCTTCGGCGGGTTCGACGAGAGCATCTACGCCGCCGAAGACCTTCAACTGGCCTACGACCTCAAGAAGCTCGGCAAGCCGCGCGGGCAGAAGTTCAAGTTGATCAAGAAAGGCTGGATCATCACCTCGACGCGCAAGCTCGACCAGACGCCGTTGTTGACGATGATCGCCAAGCTGATTGGGTTCGGGTTTGGCCTCCAGAAGAAGATTCGCAGCAAGGACTACTGCGAGCATTGGTATGACAAGGCAGCGCGTTAGGCGTCTTTTTTGCCACGGATCTTGTCCACGGCGGCTTTTGTCGTGTCTTGAATCTTGGTCTTGAGCCGGTGCGCCCAGACAAAGTCCACGGCAAGGATGCTCAATCCGATGAAGATCACCAGAAGCCCGGGGCCGGGCACGCCGGGGATGACCAAGATCAGCCCGGCAACAAGAATCACGACCCCCGCGGTGATGCGGGCGATGCGTTTGCCGTGGTGAATCAACCAGTCCATTGAGTGCCGCACAATAGAGGAAAGCGCTCACGTTGACAAGCTTGCCAACGCGGTTTACGTTGCCGCCGTTATTGCAACCAAGAAAAGAAAAGGAAACGCATCATGGTACATCAACTACCGAAATTGTCGTACGCACAAGACGCGCTGGAACCGCACATTGACGCCGTGACCGTCGGGATTCACCACGGCAAACACCACCAGACCTACGTCACCAACCTCAACAACCTCGTCCCCAATACCGAATTCGCCGACGCGACGCTAGAGCAGATTCTGCTCAAGGCGCAAGGTCCCATCTTTAACAACGCCGCCCAGATCTGGAACCACACGTTCTATTGGGAAGGCATGAAACCGAACGGCGGCGGCGAACCGAAAGGCGAACTGCTCGCTGCCATCGAAAAATCCTTTGGCAACTTCGCTGGTTTCAAGGAACAACTTTCCAAGATGTCCGTCACCCAGTTCGGCTCCGGCTGGGGCTGGCTCGTCCAGAAGAAGGACGGCGTCCTCGCCGTCGTCCAGACCGGCAACGCCGCCAATCCAATGACCGCCGGCGATGTGCCGCTGTTGACCTGCGACGTGTGGGAACACGCCTACTATCTCAAGTACCAGAACCGCCGCGCCGACTACGTTGGCTCTTGGTGGAACACGATCAACTGGGACGCTGTCGCCGCGCGCTTCGCCAAGGCAAAATAGTTCTTGAACGTCGTCCTGGTCGAACCGGAGATTCCGCCGAACACGGGCAACATCGCCCGTCTCTGCGCCGCCACGGGCGCGACGTTGCACCTTGTCGGTCCGCTCGGATTCCACCTCAATGACCGCGAACTAAAACGCGCGGGGATGGATTATTGGGAGCACGTCACGTGGAAGTATTGGAACTCGTTTGATGTACTGCGCGCCGAAGCCGCATCAGGCGCGCGGTTCTTCTACGCCACGACGAAATCAAAGCGACCGTACACGGAGCCGCGGTACCGGTGGGGCGATTACCTCGTCTTCGGGCGCGAGACGGCAGGACTTCCGTCGTCGTTGCTGGAGGCAAACGCCGATTGGACGATCACGATCCCGATGTTCCACCCGCAGGCGCGCAGCCTGAACCTGGCGACAGCGGTCGGCATCGTGCTCTACGAAGCGGTGCGACAGGTCAAAAACCTTTGACGCTGCTTACTTCTTCTTGAACGCGTCGAAGAGGCCTTTCGTGGCCTTCTGAACCGAGTCGGCGGCGCCTTTGACGGCTTCGCCCGCCCCCTTGATTATGTCACCGGCAACGGTGCCAACCTGTCCGAACAGGGTGTCCATCACAAGCTTCATAATGCTGGTGCACTCGGTGATGTTTTCGTACCTGGCATTCAGAGGTTTGAAAAGTAATGAGGTTTTGCTCTTCTCCTTGCCGTCGCTACCTAAAGTGCGTTTTATCACGGAGCCAACGTGAACCTTTATCACGTCCACGCGGTACTGCATCTTCTTCTCTTCCTTTGGTGTGCCCCCACCGGGTGTACCGCCGCTGGGCGTGCCGCCGCTTCCGCCGATTGACGATGTCCTCTTTTGAAGCACGCTGTAGTTAGTCTCGCCCTTCTCATTTGTCACGAGGTCAACCTCGGCGACGTTGACGGTTAACTCTTTGATGTGCGGCGCCTTGCTCAGAAAGGACATGGTCACGTAATCCACCTTCACCAACGGCAGGATGATGAACGTCCCGCCATGAAACTCCGGCGGATTCGACAACTTCATGTTACGCACCTCCAGCGTGCCGCCAAACAATCCGATATCCACAGAACCGATTTCCAGTGGAAACCCCGTCAATTCCTTTGCGGCGACTTCAACTGCCTTGCGGGCAATGATATTGCGCGCGAAGTAGAGAACCACACCTGACACCACAACGAGAACCAACAGCCATTTGATGAGCTTGAAGAGTGTTTTCATGGTGGTATTTGTACAACCGTGCGAACCAAGAATCAAGCCAGCCCGCCACTCGGCGCCCACATGTCCATCGCTGGTGGAATGGACCTCGCGATTGAGCGCGGCATCTCCATTAAATGCCAGGCCATCCAGATCTTAATCTAAAGATCATTCCCGTCCGACTAAACAAGTGGGCAATGTTGAGTTGATACCAGTCAAATGAGGGTCAAAACGCAGTCGTGAGTTTTTTCGATTTCAATTTCCAAGACCTCCTGAGGGGCGTATTCGGCTCCTACCACTCAGGAGGAGACCCCCATGCACGAAGGACGGACAGTGTTCGCCCAATTGATGGATTGGTTGCCCAAGTACGAGTTCGACAAATGTGTTCGTCGGTATCGCGGCGATTACCACGTCCGCTCGCTGACCTGTTACGAGCAGTTCCTGATTATGGCTTTCGCGCAACTGACCTATCGCGAGAGTCTGCGCGACATCGAGACCTGCTTGCGCGCCCTCGGCCCAAAACTCTACCATGCTGGAATTCGCGGACGGGTGTCCCGCAGCACCTTGGCCGATGCCAACGAGAAACGGCAGTGGCCGATCTATGCCGACTTCGCCCAAGTGCTCATCGCGCAAGCCAGTGTCCTGTACACCGACGAAGACTTTGGTGTCGAATTGCAACAAGCGGCTTACGCATTGGACTCCACCACCATCGACCTGTGCTTGGCGTTGTTCCCGTGGGCCAAGTTTCGCCGCCACAAAGCGGCGATCAAACTCCACACCTTGCTGCGGTTGCGTGGCGCTTTTCCGACCGTGGTCATTATTACCTCTGGCAAGGTTCACGATGTGAACATTCTCGACGAACTGGGCTTCGAGCCGGGGGCGTTCTACATCTTCGACCGGGGCTATCTGGACTTCGCGCGGCTACATCATATTCATCAAAGCGGCGCCTTCTTCGTGACGCGCACCAAGCAGAACAGTCGGTTCCGGCGTCGCTACTCGCAGCCCGTCGACAAGTCCACGGGACTACTCTTCGATCAGAGAGTCGTGTTGACGGGGTTCTACTCGCAGCAGGCATACCCCGAGGGGCTGCGCCGCATCGGCTACCGCGATCCCGAGACCGGCAAGCGCCTGGTCTTCTTAACCAACAACTTCTCCGTTGCGGCGTTGCTCGTCGCCCAATTGTACCGCGCGCACTGGCAGATCGAATTGTTCTTCAAATGGATCAAACAACACCTGCGAATCAAGGCGTTCTATGGCACCAGCGAGAATGCAGTAAAGACCCAAGTCTGGATCGCCATTGCAGTCTACGTCCTGATTGCCATCATCAAGAAGCGACTGCACCTTGCACAAAGTCCCTACGCAATTCTACAGATATTGAGCATTACCCTGTTCGAGAAAATGCCCATCTTGCAGGCCTTTGCTCAACCTCCGCCGATCGATGAACCCCACAACCCCACAAATCAACCGGTTTTACCGGGCTTTTTGATCGGACGCTAATGTCTAAAAATTACAAATAACCCGCTGCACTCTTTGGACGGCTAAAAAGCCGCTGAAATGCAAGCCATATTTTCATCGAGATCGTCAATCCTGGACCGTTTTAGGAAGCCGTTTTTCGCCTACGCCCTCACATCGGCGGGCATCGTCATAGCGGATTGGCAGTCGCGCTGGACTCAAAATACCTTCGCGCATCTCCTACTCATTCATACCGGCTCATACCGGCGCAAAATTACTGGGCAAAATTATCACTCAACTCCTACCGGCCCATACCGGCTACTACCTATTTTCACTCACCAGTATGCAACCTGTGGGCATCATCCACAGCCTTCAAGCGATGTTCGACCTTCCCTCGCTATCTCAGCATCAGATGCAAATCGGTCCACAGTGCCGTTTCCTTACCCACGGCTGTCAACGCGACCTCGACTGAATTGGTGCAGCAATGGAGAGGCTTCGGCTCAACGGCGCGACAGCTTTCCGTCGCCATTGCTGTCGGCACGCTTGAAGCCCTGAGCCAGCACAGGATCATCCTGAGCGTGAACGCCAAGCGAGAGGCCCGTGAGGAAGATCGTGAGAAGATGAAGTGGTGAGTGTTTCAAGGTGTTTTCCCGGATTTAAGATGTTTGGTGAACCAGTCCAGTTCGAGGCGGGTGGCTTCCTCGAAGCCCTCGCGGTAGATGCCGTAGTGCGTCATGCCTTTGAGGACGTGATACGCCACCAGCCCGCCGCCGTAACTGCTGCCCATGATGCCGATGCGTTGTGGGTCAACATTCGGCTCGCCGGCAAGAAAACTGATCGCCGCGCGGATGTCCATCGCTTGGTTGGCGAAATCCATCTGCCAACGGATCGCCCGCGCTCGGACGGTGAGTTCGTTCTTGGCGTCGGGAGCTGGTTGTTTGTCGAGCGACATCAACCGGCTATCGCTCTCGCCCCAGACGCGGTAGTCGAACGCGAGGAACACGAACCCAGCCTGCGCGAACCGCGGCGCGAGTTTTTGCGGCGTGCCTTTCTTCGTACCGCTGGTGCCGGCACAGAACAGGACTGCGGGAAGTTTTGCGTCCTTCTTCAACCCCTTCGGCAGATAAAGGTCGCCCGCCATTCGTACGCCGTCACTCCAGATGGTCACGTCGCGCTTCTCGACATCTTGCGCCATCGCCACGGCGGCGTTGCAAACGATAAAGACTGACAGCAAAAACGTTCTCATTTTCATTTCCCTTCTGTGATGGCGGCGGTAGCCAGCCGCTTGAAATCGTTGTGAGCGGGACTACGATAACGCTGGGTCTGCACCATGAACACAGCAAACAAATCGTTCTTCGAGTCCACGAAAAACTGCGTGCCGGCGGCGCCGCCCCACGCGTAACCGCCGTTGCCGTCCACCATGCCGCCGAGGCCGTATTTCTGGCCGGGGGTCTTGAGATGATTTTGGAACATCATCGCGACCGTCTCGCGTTTCAGCACGCGCGCGCCGTCGAGTTCGGCCTTGTTGAGGAGCATCTGACAGAAGCGCGCGTAGTCGCTGGCCGTGCCGACGAGTCCTTGGCCGCCGAGAAAGAGCTTCGGTTTCTCCAGCAATTGTTCCGAGTCGCGTCCGCGCTCCAGCGAGCCGTCGCGACGCTGCGAATACATCTGCGCAATACGATCTTTCTTCGCAGCGGGCACCCAGAAATCGGTGTCGGTCATCTTCAAGGGCTTGAAGATGCGCTCGCGCAGGAACTCGTCGAGCGGTTTGCCGCTGACGGCCTCGACGTACCGGCCGAGGATGTCAATCGAGTGGCCGTACTGGTAGCCGGTGCCGGGATGGAACTTCAGCGGCTGCTTCGCGAGTTGCTTCGAGAACTCTGTCAGCGTCATCTCTTCGCGGCCGGAGAGTCCACTGCCAGCGAACGCGCCGCCTTCGAGTGTGCCGTAGTACAGGCCCGACGAATGGCTCATCAACATCCGCGGCGTGATCGGGTATTTCGCGGGAACCTTCTGCCCCTTCTCCATCACCATCGGCGTTTTCCATTCCGGGCAATGCTTCGAGATCGGCTCGTCGAGCGTGAACTTGCCCTCGTCGAACAGAATCAATGCCGCCGCGGCGACAATCGGTTTCGTCATCGAGTAAAGGCGGAAAATGGCGTCCTTCGGCATCGGTTTGTTTGCCTCGCGGTCCTGCATCCCGAACGCCTCACAGTACCCGATCTTCCCGTGTCGGCTGATGAGCGCCACGATCCCGGCGACATCCGGCGCGGCGACGTGCCGCTGCATCTCGACATCAATCTTCTCCAACACGTCCGGCTTCCACCCGGCGGCCTTCGCCCCGTCGCCGTGTGTGCGCGGTTTGAAGTTCTCCGCCGGCGGCAGCTTCGTCACAGGCACGGCTTTGGTCTGTCGTCCGCCGCGAAACGCGCTCGCGCCGCCCGCTCGCGTCAACTCCGACGGGCTGGCGATGAGCCGGCGCACGGGTTTTGGCAGCGGTTTGCCGTGGAGGTCGGTGGTGAACGCAAACGAGATCAGTCCCTCGACCCTCATGCAGTTCGGCTCGAAACCATGATCCACCCGCCAAGGTCCGCCGACCGAGTCCTTACAGAGAATTTGCGCGCCGGGTTTCGGGTCGGTGCCCGGTCGGTCCTGCCCGTAGCCGATGGCGGCAAACAGCTTGCCGTCGTGCCCGGCCAGCCACATCGTTTCGGTGCCGCCCATGAACTGCCCCTTCGCGTCCTTCGTGCCGGGAAAATAATCCTGCGTGAAGACCAACCGCGCCAGCGGCGTGGCAGCCTGAGACCAAGTGCATGGGCAAATTACCAGCGTAACGACACACGTAAACAAGCAACAGATATTCCGGTGCATACCTCTCATACGCCGGTGCACCACGTTTTGTTACAGGTGCAAAAAAGATTGTAACAGAATCCGGAATCAGGCGTAGTAGCCTTATGAAGGATGACATTGCCGCGTGGATTCACTCGCGCGACCAGGCCGCCGCCCGGCGCTTGATCGCGGGGTTGTATCCCGACGTCATCGCCATCATCCGGCGGCGACAGCCGCGGCGCGTGGCCGAGGAAGACCTCGCGCAGGAAGTGTTCGCTCGGTTCTTTGAACGGCTCGGCGAGTACGACGGGCGCGCCCCGGTGTCGCACTGGATCGCGCGCATCGCGGTGAACCGCTGCATTGATCACCTGCGCGCCGAGAAACGCCGGCCCGAATTGCGCTGGGCCGACCTGACGGAGACGGAAGCAGACGCGTTGACCGCCACGCTGGCGGGAACGGACGCGCCCGCGCCGGAGGCGTCAAACGCGCATGAACTCGCAGCCAAATTGTTCGATGTGCTCGGCCCCGAGGACCGTCTGGTGGTCACGATGCTCGACCTCGAAGGCTGCTCAGTGGCCGAAGTGCGCGAGGCGACCGGCTGGCGCGAAGGAGCGATTCGGATCCGGGCGTTCCGCGCCCGGCGCCGGTTGCGGAAGGAACTTTTGAAGTTGGAGAAACAAAACAATCCGTGGAAACGACTGGCCGACGCCGCCAGCCGGAACAAGACCGGAACAGAAACACCGGCGGAGATGCCGTTTGGCTTCGATACGCGCGTATTGGCGCGATTGAAGCCGCAACGCCAACTCACCGCCGAACTGCTGGGCCGGCTGGCGTTGAACGCGATCCCCGTGGCCGCCGCGGTGCTGGTGGCGTGCTGGTTCACAGCACGACCCGACGCGCCCGCCAAGCTCGCGGCACCGGACCCGGTCGCGCTGGCCGACGAGGTTTTCGCGGAGGAAGCGGGGGAACAATGAACAAGCTCGCACTCAAAATTGGGATCGGCCTCGTGGTGCTGTTTGTTCTCGGTGTGTTCACCGGCGTTGTCATGGCGCGCCAGACGCGTTGGAAAGGCCGCTGGGCTGGCGACTACAAGACGTACGAGGAACGCTGGATTGCCACGCGCATCGAAGAATACAAGACACAACTCAACCTGACCCCGGAGCAAATCACCGCCATCCGCCCGCACTTCGACAAACTGGCTTCCGACCTGCAGGAGTTCCGCGCCGAGTTACGGACGAAGATGGCCGGCGCGTTCAAGGAGATGAACGCCGGCATCGCCAGCGAACTGCCGACGGAGCAGCGCAACGCGTTTTGGAAGATGCTGCGCGAAAAGTCCGAGAAGACCCAGCGCAAACGCACCACCCCGTCAAACCAGTAAGCCACAGCGATATTGTGAATAGTGTGTTGTGGAAGACCGGCATGATATGTGTGACCACAATAGGTTTGTCCTGTGCTTGATTGTGGCCGCATTATTCAAGCATGGCTTTAACTACAAGGTCTAACTTAATCAAACGCCTCCAGACGGCGCTCCCCCGCGGGTCGCCGTTCGATCACCGTCAGTTGGCGACATTGGGCATCTCGTCGGCGCTTGCGCATCATTATCTGAAGTCGGGACGGCTGGTGCGGTTGGGACGCGGAGTGTTCATGTTCCCCAATGACATTTTGCGTCAGGAAAACTGCCTGAAGTTTCTGGCTGGCCGTGTGAGAGGCTTTCATGTCGGCGGCAAGATAGCACTGGCATGGCGTGGAGTCCGCCATAATCTGGGAGTACGCGAGTCCCTTTCGTTGTGGTGGGAGGAAAATTCAATCTGCCGCCGTGGTTTTTGGAGCAGTTCCCCGCCCGGTACACGGCACGTGATCCGTTTTCGTCCAAACTGTCAAAGAACTTCGGCCTACAACCACTGCCGGAAACGCCAGAGGGGATTCTCGTGTCCGTCCCCAAACGAGCGTTGCTGGAAATGTTGAGTGAAGTCGGAGTTCACCAAGGGATCGAGGAAGCCCGTAACATCATGGAAGGAGCGCGGTCGCTCCGTCCAGAGGTGCTGGCGACGTTGCTCAAACATTGTCAGCGGGTGAAAGTCGTCCGGCTGTGCCTGAGTTGGTCACAGGAATTGAACCTGCCGAAAAGCGCTGATTCTATTGGTGTTTCTGAAGGCACTGTACCAAAGACTGTACCAACGTCGCAAGTTCAGCCTGATTTGGCGGAAGTAGTCGCGGCGTGGCACTCCCTGTCTGAACCACTGAAGGCCGCTGTTCTGGCCATCGTTCACACGGCAACAGGAGGTGCCAGTAAAATTGTCAGTAGCCGGAGAGCGGGTTTTCGCCCGAACTCCGTAAGCTCCTTTCCGGTTCAAGGCGGCCAAACCCCGAAGCGGTGCTGCGGGATGAGCTAGTGGAGGTAGTCCAGCAGCGAGGTGTTGAGAATCGTCGCGGTGGACTTCAGCGCCGCTTCGTAGGCGGTCTGGGTCTGGCTCAATCGCACCAGCGTCTGTGCCAGGTCGGCATCAGCGTCGTGCGAGATCATCTCGTTCAACGCATCCAAACGGCTTTCGCCGATGGACTCGACGGCGTCCAGCCGGGACTGGAGGCCGCCGTTGGCGGCGATCTGGTAAATGAGATGTTGTTCGTCGGCAGCCAGAGCAGGCTGGTCGGTGCTGCGGATGGCGGCAGTGTCGCCAGCGAGCAGGTGGTTTTGCAGCGAGATCATGTGCGCGAAGAAATCCGCGCCGGTGCGGGTGTCGGTGACAAGACCGAACGGGCCGCTGCCCGAGATGTTCGCCCCGACTGGCGCGGCAGAAAGCTGATTGCCGTCGGCGATCTCGACGGGTGCGGTGTTGGTGTTGCCCTGGTAGGTCACGCCGGTGACATTGCCGTTGGCATCGAGTGAGAGCGCGAACGGCGCAGTGTCGGTGGCGGTGCCGCTGAACAGATAGCCGTTCTCGCCCTTGGTGTTGGCGATTTGGACGGCTTGCTGGATCAGTTGACTGACTTCGCCGGCGTAAATCTGCAACTCTTGCGGCGACTTCATGTCGTCGGCAAGCGTGACGATCTCGCCGATGCGGTTGGAAATTCTTTGCAAGCCGCTCATCACGCTGTAGGAGGCGGTGGCCTGGTTCTGGAGACGGGCGATGTTGTCCTGATACTGGGTCAGCGTTTTGGCTTCGCCTTCCATGTCGAGCACGCGGCGCATCGCGGACGGATCGTCGGAGGCAACCTGAATGCGTTGACCGGTCGCGACCTGAATCTGCAACCGGCTCAGACGGTCGCTCAACACGCCGAGCCGTTGGACCAGCGTGTTGGGCATCGAATCGAAAGTGACGCGCATGGTTACCGTTTCATATTGATAATCGTTTCGAGCATCTCGTCCACGGTCGTGACGACGCGGGCGGACGCCTGGAAGGCGCGCTGGAACTTCACCAGATTGGCCATCTCCTCGTCCACGGAGACGCCGCTGACCGACTGGCGCTGCTGTTCCAACATGCCGGCTACAATCTCTTGATCGGCAATCTGGCCGTTGACTGAAGCCAGCGTCTGGCCGAGGCCGGTAACGATCTGGCTGTAACGCTCCCGGAACGTCTGGTTGCCGAGCGCGGCCTGCGGCTGGCTGGCAAGCTGGGCAAGCTGGAGTGCCATCGTGTTGTTGCCCGCCTCGCCGGCGGTGTCGCTGATTTGCAGGAGGCGCGGATCGTTGACGAGCGCGGCGTTGACGCCGATGTCGTGGGCGTTCGCGCCGGTGAAAAACGCCGCGCCGGTGCTGCCGGTGAGGCTGAATCCGTTTTGGTGAATCGCGTTGACTTCGCTGATCAACTGCGCGGCGAGCGTGTCGAGGTCGTTGGACAACGTGGCGAGGACGTTGTCGCGGGCGTCAATCGTGCCGGCGATGCTGCCGCTGGTCGGGGTGAGCGGTGTGCCGCCGGTGGCGGTCTGGATGAGGAGTTGGCCGCCGCCGGCGTCGTAAGTGGCGAGCGTGTCGAGGACTTGGTTGTTGGAGACGAGGAGCGCGCCGTCAATGCTGACGTTGACGGCGCCGTTGGGTTGTTCGGCGGTGTCAACGCGGACAAGCTGGGAAAGCTCTTCGATTTTCTGCTGGCGAAGATCGCGGAGGTCGTTGGCCGGGCCGCCGCCGCTCATAAGCTCGGCGAGCGAGATTTGATCGTTGAGGGCGGCGATGTCGCCGAGCAGTTCGTTGGCCTTGGCGGCGTCGGCGGTGAGCGAGGCGTTGAGGCCGGTGCGGAGGTTGTCGAGGCGCTGGGTGGCCTGGTTGAACCGGAGCGCGAGTTGCTGGGCGGTGTCGAGTACGGTCTGGCGTTGGCTCAACGAGGACGGGTCGGTGGTGAGCGCTTGGAACGAGTTGAAGAGGTCGCTGATGCTGTCGGCAAGGCCGTTGACTTCGCCGACGACGGTGGCATCGCCGGTGCGGTTGACCTGTTCGCCGAGAGCAGACTGCGCGGATTCGTAGGCGGTCTGTTGGGCGAGCCAGTAGCCGGTGACGCCGGCTTCGTTTTGGATCTGGGAGTCGAGAAGCGCGCTGCGGATTTGTTCGATGCGAACGACGTTCGCGCCGGTGCCTTCGACGCCGAAAGGCGTCGGGATGGTGACGCTGGTCTGGATGACGACGCGTTGGCGGGAGTAGGTGGGATTGGTGGCGTTGGCGAGGTTGTGGCTGGCGACGGACATGCCCTGCTGCTGGGTTTGCAGCGAGCGGCTGGCAAGATCGAGAGTGCCGAAGAGTCCGAGCATGGTGTCTCCTAAGCGACGGCGTTGCAAGTGAGCGCGCCGACGGGCGCGGCTTGCGCGGCGGAACCGTCGGGTTGGTAGGCGGGGCCGGTGCCGCCGTTCAGGAGGCTGGTGAGCAAGCCCTGCATGAGTTCGACCGAACGGCTGAGAAGTAAATGATTTTGACGTACGCGTTGCTGGACGCGGCGCAAAAGTGTGTTGTTTTCCTCGACGAGCGCGAGGACCAACGGGCGATACTCCGCGGCGAGCGCATCGGCGAGGTCGCGAAGCTTGGTGTCTTCCGCGAGCTTCAGTGAAACGGCCAGTTCGCGCCGGCATTCATCGCGGTGGGCGCGGGCGGCGTGGAGCGTGACGGTTTGCTCTTGGACAAGCGTGGCACTTTCAAGGAGTTGGTCGGCGGCGCGGGCGGCGACGAGGCTCTGCTGTTGATCGAGCAAGGCGAGCATCTCGCCGTAGTGAACGAGTTCGGTGCGCAGGGCGGTGATGAGGTTGTTCATGGAATCAGTCATGTCGGATGAGTTGGCGGCTGAGTTGCGTATTCAGGCTGTCGGCCAGCCCGAAATCGCCGGAGCGGCTGATGGCGTCGGCCAACTGCGTCGTCGCCATGTCTTGATAAATGCCGCTGGTCACGGAGTTGTCGGTGAACTTCGATTTGAAAACGGGTTTCTGCGCCTCGCTGAGGATCTGCCGCAACAGCACCGCCTCGAACTGGCGGCTCAACTCGGCGATCTTCTGTTCGTCGGTGACACGCGTATTGCCGGCGAGCCGGTCGAGCGGCAGGTCGGCGGCGTTCACGCGAGGCTGGAGCGCGGGGACGTTCATCGGATCACCAGTTCGGCCTGCAACGCGCCGGCTTGTTTCATCGCCTGGAAAATCGCCATCATGTCGCGCGGCGTGACACCAAGCGAGTTTAGCGCTGTGGCGATCTTCTCAACGGTCGGCAACTCAGGCAACGCGACCATCTTCGCCTTGTTCTCGGTCACGTCAGTGTTGGTGCGCGGCGTGACGACGGTCTCGCCGCGACGGCTGAACGGGTTCGGTTGCGAGACATCGAGCGTCTGCGCGATCGAGATCGTCAGGTTGCCGTGCGAGACGGCGCACGGCGAAATGTGGACGCGGGCGGTGGCGACGATGGTGCCGCTGCGTTCGTTGATGATGATGCGGGCCGGCACGTCGGGCTGGACCTCGATGGCTTCGACGCGCGCGATGAAATCCACTGGTGAACCGGTTGAATCGTCGGGCAGTTTCACGCGGACCGAGGTGGCGTCGAGCGCAGTGGCGCTGTCGGCGAACTGATTATTGATCGCCTCGGCCATGCGGGCAGACGTGGTGAAATCGGGCTGGCGCAGCAACAGTTCGAGGACGTTGTTGCGGACGATGGTGGCGGGAATCTCGCGCTCGACCAGCGCGCCGCCGACGATCTGGCCGGTGGTCGGATGGTTCTTCTGGACGTTCGCGCCGCCGGGGCCGTCCACGCCGGCGGAGAACCCGCCGATGGCGAGCGGGCCTTGGGCGACGGCATAGACTTTGCCGTCGGCGCCGAGCAACGGCGTTTGCAGGAGCACGCCGCCTTGGAGCGTCTTGGCGTCGCCGACCGCGGAGACGGTCACGTCAATGCGCGTGCCTTCCTTGGCGAAAGCCGGGATGTCGGCGACGACCATGACGGCGGCGACGTTCTTGGCTTGGAGCGTGGCGGCGGGCACGGTGATGCCGAAACGTAGGAGCATGTTGGCGATGCTCTGCGCGGTGAAGGTGACATTGTTCTTGTCGCCGTCGTTGGCCAAGCCGGTGACGAGACCGTAGCCGACGAGTTGGTTGTCGCGCGCCCCGGCGACAACGGCCATGTCCTTGACGCGGACGCCGACGGCCATGCCCGTTGGCAGTCCGGTCAAGAGAGTCAGGAGGATGTGGAGGAGAAGTTTGAGTTTGTGGAGCATGGCGTCCTCAGAACGGCATGATGAATTCCCAGATCTTGGTGAACCAACCCTTGTTCTGGGTCCGGGTGACGCTGCCCTTGTTGATGAACTTCACGGTGGCGTCGGCGATGTTGTAGCTATAGACAGTGTTGTTGGCGGCGATGTCCTCGGGCCGCACGACGCCGCGCAACACGATCTCCTGCGACTCCTCGCCGAACGCGGTGCTGCGCCGGCCTTCGATGACGAGGTGTTTGTTCGGCAACACGTCCACGACCTGCACGCCGACGCGCGCGACGATCTGTTCGGAGTTGTTGATCGTGCCGCCGCCCTTGAAATCATTCTTCGAGGTCGCCTTCATCGCCGGCATCTGTCCCTTGTGCGCCAGCCAGCCGCCGAAGAGGAACGTGGCCACGTTGGCGTCAATGGAGGTTTCCTTGGCGGTCTTGGTGGTGTTGTCCTTGGTCGCGGTGCTGCTTTCCTGCACGAGGATCGTCACGATGTCGCCCACGCCGCAGGCTTTCTTGTCGGCAACCATCGAGCGGCCGGTGTCGTCGCGCCACAACGAATCGGCGCGCGCCGGCAAAACAAAGGCAATTGTCATTCCGAGCGCAGCGAGGGATCTCTGGAATCCCTTCGGAAAGAAGTTTGAGATTCCTCGCAAGCTCGGAATGACAATGATTGGGTTACAGCGAAACCAGGATCGTGTGTTCATCTTGGACCTTTCCGAGAAATTCTTTTCGGGACCGGTTATTGCGGATGCGGACGATGTCGCCGGGCGCGCCGTCCTGGAGGACCTCGACTTTCATCGTGACCGACATCGCGCCGTCCCGGCACAACGCCTCGACGCTCTGGCCGCGGCGCACAACAGGCCGCAACCGGACCGCGCGCGCCATCAACGTCGCGCCCGCCGGCACGAACGCGCACAATTCGACAGTGCGGTCTGCGGCGTCGCCGTTCCAAGCGGGTTCGCGCAGCGAGAGTACGTCACGGCGTTCCTTGACGAGTTCGGCTTCGGCCAACGGCAGGCCGACGCGCAACGCGGCGTTGGCAACCCAGACCTCGCGCCAGACTTTCGCCTGCACCGGCAACTGCCACGGGCCGCGGACTTCCTTGCCGCCGCGCAACTCGAAACGAACGATGAAGTTCGCGCCGATGCCGGTCGCCGGCAGTTCGAGAATCTTGACCGACACGTCGCCGTCGGGGAGCGTGACGGCGCTCCACGGGCGCTGGAAGCGGAGTTCGAGTTCGCCCTTGTCTTTGACATGCTCGGTTTGGAGCGCAGTCGTGAGCAGGCCGCGGAGTTCGGCGTCGCCGATGGTGACGGCGGAGACGCTGGTGCCGAGAAAAAGCGCGGCGATGACAAACCGTTGGTGGGAGGAGATGAGGAGGGTGTTCATCAGCGCCGCAGATTGTTGGATTGTTGCATCATTTCGTCGGCGGCCTGCACAGCCTTCGAGTTCACTTCGTAGGCGCGTTGGGCCTGAATCATGTTGACCATTTCCTCGACGACTTTGACGTTGGAAAGTTCGAGATAGCCCTGGGCAAGTTCGCCGTAGCCGTTTTCGCCGGGGGTGCCGAGTTCGGGCGTGCCGGAGGAGAGGGTCTCGCGGTAGAGGTTGCGGCCGATGGCTTCGAGGCCGCTGGGATTGGTGAAACGGATGAGTTGGACTTTGAAGGAGGTGTTGCCGCTGGCGGTGGTGTAGGTGACATCGCCGCTCGGTGCGATGGAGATGGCGGTGGTGCCCTGCGGGACGGCTTGGAAACCACCTTGAACCACGAGACCGTCGCTCGTGACGATGCGGCCGGTGGAATCGGTCTTGAACGCGCCGTCGCGCGTGTAGGCGCGCGTGCCGTCGGGCATCTGGACCTCGAAGAAACCGTCGCCTTGGATGGCGACATCGAGGCGTTCGCCGGTCTGGCTGAGTTCGCCGGTGGTGAAGACGCGCGACGTGGCAACAGGACGCGAGCCGTGGCCGACTTGGAGGCCGGTGGGAAGCTGGTTGCTGTTGCCCTGGTCGGAGCCGGGCTGGCGCGTGGTCTGGTAGAGGAGGTCCTGGAATTCGATTTTGCTTTTCTTGAAGCCGGTGGTGTTGACGTTGGCGAGGTTGTTGGCGATGACGTCGAGGTTGAGCTGCTGGGACTGCATCCCGGCGGCGGAAGAGTATAGGGCGCGTAGCATGGGTCACCTCAGATGGATGGGTTGCCGAGTTCGGCGATGAGCCGGCCGAGGCGTTCGTCCTGGATTTGCAGGACGCGTTGGTTGGCCTCGAACTGGCGCATCGCGGTGATCAACTGGTTCATCTCGGCAACGGGCGTGGTGTTGGCCGTTTCGAGATAGCCTTGGTAAAGACGGGCGTCGGGGCTGGGGGTCGGCAGGAGGTTCGGGTCGCGGGCGACGAAGTAACCGTTGGCGGTGGATTGAAGCAGTTGCGGGTTGTTGAAACTGGTGACGGTGATTCGGCCTTTGACTTCGGTGCCCTGACTGATCTCGCCGTTGGCGGAAATGGTCAACGGATTGTGGTTGTTGATGTCGAGCTGTATCGGGGCGCCGTTGCCGAGGACGGAGTAGCCCTGTTTGGTGACGAGCTGGCCGCGGTCGTCAATGCGGAACTCGCCATCGCGCGTGTAGCCGATGTCGCCGGTCGGCAACTGGACTTGGAAGAAGCCGTTGCCTTCGATGGCGAGGTCGGTCGGTGCGCCGGTGGCACGAAGCTCGGCTTGGATGAAATTGGTGGAGGTGTTGACGCCGGGGAAGAGGATGTTGGCCGAGCCGCCGGTCTGAGCGGCGGGCAACAGTCCCGACTGGATGGCGGCGAAGCTGATGTCCTGTTTCTTGAAGCCCGGCAGCGAACTGGCGGCGAGATTTTGCGCGATCATCTCCTGCCAACGCGCAGTGGCGTTGAGTGCGGACGCGGCTTGGTAGAGACTGACGTTCATGGCAAGTGGAATTTAGCAACGGTTATGCCACAGGGAGAAAGACCCGATTTCCAGTGGTTTTTGTGGATTTGATGGTAAAAGGTGCCAGTCATATGGGGAAGGATTTACCGCGCGGCTAATATGCGCAGGCGAATTCAATTACCTCGCCGCAACGGCACTGGATTTTGATGTGGGTGATCTTGTCGCCTTCGCGCTGCAACGTCACGACCGGCTCCGGCCTCGGCACGGCGGGCGGTGGCGGCAGCGGTTCGACGGGAGCCGGCGCAGGCACCGCTGGCGGAGGAGGTGACGGAGGTTCAGCGGCGACCGTCAGCGTCAACGGTTGCCAAGAGGCCCCGGCAACGGGTGGTGCGAGTGGAACGAACTTCTCAGTTGGATCGTGAGGTGCCATCGGGTGTGCGTTTCTTCAGGCTGAGCAACACCGTGACGCGGCTGTTGCTTTCGTCATCGGGTTTCGTGGCTGCCAGCGGCTGTGTGTCAGCGTAGCCGGCGACCTTGTTCAAGCGGTCGGTCGTGACGCCGTGTTCGACGAGCAACCGTCGAGCGCTGTTGGCGCGCGCGGAACTCAGGTCCCATTGGTCGAACTCCGTTTCGTTGGGCAACGTGCCGGGAGTGGTGTGCCCTTCCAGTTCCATGTCGAGGTGATTGTTGCGCGCGATTTCCCACGCCAACGTCGTGAACACCCACCGGCCAAACTCGGTGAGGCGCGACGATTGCGGTTCAAAGACCGGTTTCTGGCTGCGGTTGAAGACGGTGACGTTCAAACCGCTGCCGGTCAGTTCCAGTTTCACGGCGTTGCCCTGTTCGGCGCCGGTGGCCAGCACCTTGAGCAGGCGCTGGTTGAGTTGGCGTAACATCTCCATCTCGACGCCGCTCGGCTGATCGGCCAAGCCGCCGCTGCTGCGGGGCGCAGACTCGGAGTTGTGTGTGGGCATAACGCCGAGGGACTGGCTGGGAACGAGGTTGGGGCGTTTCTTGACGACAGCCTCGAACGGCGCGTTGAAATGGTGGGCGATCGCTTCGCGGATCTTCTTGTCTTGGGCGGTAATCCACATCGCCAAAAAGAAGGCCATCATCGCCGTCACGAAATCCGCGTAGGCCACTTTCCAGGAACCGCCGCCGCCTTTGCCAGCCATCGTCGTCGCTCCTTACGCTTGTTGTGGTTGTGAGGTCAACGACTTCAGCATCGTGACCATTTCATCTTCGCTCGGCCGCAGCTCGCTGCTCAACCCGCGTCGGGCGACTTCGACCGCCATGATCGGCGCCATGCCATTGGAGAACTCCACGACGGCGTTGCCGATGCATTTCAAGTACTCCATCTCGGCGTAGGCGATGAACTCGAGGTTGGTCGCCAGCGGCGTGGCAAACCCGTAGCAGAGCAACACACCGAGGAACGTTCCCAACAACGCCGACGCCACCTTCTGCCCGATCACATCCACCGGGCCGTTGATCGCCCCCATCGTCACCACGATGCCGAGCACCGCCGCCACGATCCCGAAGCCCGGCAATGAATCCGCCATCTTCGACATCACATTCACCGGCGCGTGATGCTCGACCTCGAAGGCGGCCAGTTCCGTGTCGAGCAGCCGCCTGATCTGTTCCGGTTTCACGCGGCCATCCACGACCGGCTGCAACGCGCCGCGCAGAAATTCCACCGCACGCTTGTGTTTCAGAAACGACGGATACTTGCTCAGGATGCTGCTGTTGTCCGGGTGCGAGATGTGATCCTCGACCGCCATCAGACCGTCGCGCCGGCCCACCAGAAACAGTTCGTACAACGTCTTGAACAAGTCCTCGTACACGGCCCGTCCGTACGGCCGTCCCTTCAGGGTTTGGAGCAGGGCGCGCCCCGTGTCGATCAGCACCTTCTTCGGCGACATCACGATCAAGGCCCCCAGAGCGGAGCCTGCGATGATTACCAATTCCGATATATGCATCAACGCGCCGATCTTTCCGCCGGCCATCACAAAGCCGCCGAGAACCGCAATCATTACAATCACCGATCCAATGAAGACGATCATGCTGCCACTCCTTTTCTTTGTCCGCGCAAATCCTGTTCTTGTTCCGCCAGAAACGATTTGATCGCCAGAATCGCCTGCGCGTGAATCTGGCAGATCCGCGACTCGGTGACGCCAAACGCCTCGGCGATTTCCCGCAGCCGCAAATCCTCAAAATAGTAAAGCGCCAACACCTTCCGCTGCATCTCCGGCAACTGTTGCATTCGCGCGGTGATCAACTCCACCAAGTCCCGCCGCGCCGCCGCCGCCAACGGCGTCTCCTGACCCGGGTCGGCCAGCGTCTCGCTCGCCGCCATTGAATCCTCGTCGTCCGGCATGATCGCGACGTCCAAGCTGACAAATGTTGCCGGCTTGATCTCCTCCAGCAGATCCCGGTACTCCTCCAACGGAATACTCAATCCTTCCGCGATTTCTTCCTCCGTCGGCACCCCGCCTTTCGCCTGCTCCAACTGCTGCATCACCGCCGCGACCTTGCGCGACTTCTCTCGCGCCGACCGGCTTACCCAGTCCATCCGCCGCAACTCATCCATCACCGCGCCGCGAATCCGGATGCGCGCGTACGTCTCAAAGGACGCGCCCTTGGTGTAGTCGAAGTTCCGCAACGCCTGCAACAGCCCGATCATGCCCGCGCTGTGCAGATCATCCACGCTCACGTGCGTCGGTAACGTCAACGCCACGCGGCCCACCACCGTCTTCACCAGCGGCAGGTATTCCTGAATCAATTCCCCTTCCGTCAAGCTGCCCGGATCGGCATGCATGTACCGTTCGCGCACTGTCCGTTCCGTTGTTTCGATGGTGGCTGTCATAAGCTCCGCCGTCTGATTAGCAGCCCGTTTGCCAACCCGAAAAATCGCTGAATTTCCGCGGGTGCGGGCGACAAACCGGGCACGTTTTGCCAACTCGTTGGGAAATAAGTGCCGTTCATCATCCCTCCGGGCACGGCACGATGGCCGCATTCTGCACTTCCAGCCGCGGCGGGATTTCCGCGTACGACAACACGGCCAGTTCACCAAACGTGCTCTCGAAGAACCGGCGGAACGCCAGCCGGATTTGCGGCGCGCACAACACCACCGGCGGCTGCCCCGCGGTCAACATCTGCTGGATGAACTTCGCCAGCGTCTCCATCAGGTGACGCGCCAGCTTCGGCTCGATCACCAGCGCCACCTCCGTCGGCGACTGGCGCAAGCCCTGCGCGATCTGCTGTTCGAGCCGCGGATCGAGCGTGATCGCCCGCAACGCACCCTTCTCGCCTTGGTATGGTTTCACAAGCTGGCCGCCCAGCGCACGACGGGCGTGCTCGGAAAGCTCGTCCGGATTCTTCGTCACGCCGGCATGATCGCTGACTTTTTCGAGGATGCCGGCGAGGTTGCGGATGGAGACGCCCTCGGCCAACAGATTCTGCAGAATGCGCTGGACTTGGCCGACGTTGAGCTGCGCCGGGATGAGTTCGTTGATGACCGTCGAGTGCGTCTTCTTGAGGTTGTCGAGCAACACCTGCACGTCCTGACGACTGAGCACTTCGTGCGCGTGCCGCTTCAATGTCTCCGACAAATGCGTCACCAACACCGATGGCGCATCCACGACCGTGTAGCCGGCCAACTCGGCGTTCTTCCGCTCCGCGTCCGTAATCCAGATTGCCGGCAGACCGAACACCGGCTCGGTCGTTGGTGTTCCTTTGATCGTGACCTTGCTGTGCGTCGCGTTCATCGCCATCCAGTGCCCGGCCATCAACTCACCGTGCGCCACGACCTCGCCTTTGATGAGGAACCGGTACTCGTTCGCGCCGGCCTGCAAATTGTCACGGACGCGAATCGGCGGGATGATGACACCCATCTCTTGCGCGAAATTCTTTCGCACACCCGTGATCCGGCTCAGCAAATCGCCGCCGCTGCGCGCATCGGCCAGCCGCACCAGACCGTAGCCGAGTTCAATCTGCATCGGATCAACGCCGAGCAAGCTCTCCAAGCTTTCCGTAGTCGCGCTCGCCGGTGGCGGAGCCGGTTTCTTCGCCGCATCAAGCGTCTCCGGCAACGGGCCGTGTCGCTTCACCGCACGCGCCAGCACACCCGTGCTCACCGCGAGAATCAAAAACGGCATCATCGGCAGGCCCGGCACCACCGCCATCACGCCGAGCATCACTGAGAGCATCGTCAGCGCCCGCGGATAGAACAACATCTGCCGGGTCAGGTCCTGGCCGAGGTTTTCCTTCGATGACGCCCGCGTAATCAAAATGCCCGCGGCGGTCGAGGTGATCAGCGCCGGGATTTGCGCCACGAGACCATCGCCGATGGACAGCAAGGTGAACCGCTGGAGCGCCTCGCCGACGCTCATGCCTTTCTGCATGATACCGACGCCAAAACCGCCGATGACGTTGATGAATGTGATGAGGATCGCCGCGATGGCGTCGCCGCGGACGAACTTGCTCGCGCCGTCCATCGCGCCGTAGAAATCTGCTTCCTGCTCGACCAGCTTGCGCCGCTGTCGTGCCTCGTCCTCCTTGATCAACCCGGCGTTGAGGTCAGCGTCAATCGCCATCTGTTTGCCCGGCAGCGCGTCGAGCGTGAACCGGGCCGCGACTTCTGCGATGCGTCCCGCGCCCTTGGTAATGACGATGAAGTTGATCAGCACAAGGATGAGGAAGACGACGAAACCGACAACGTAATTGCCGCGCACGACGAAATTGCCGAACGCCTCGATGATGTGCCCCGCGTAGCCGTCGAGCAGGATCAGCCGCGTCGAGGCGACGTTCAGCGCGAGCCGGTAGAGCGTGATGAACAGCAGCAACGCCGGGAAGCCGGTGAAATCCGAAGGCTCGCGCAGGTAGAGGATGACCAGCAGCGTCAACAGCGACAGTGCGATGCTGACGGCGAGCAGGATGTCGAGCGACCATGCCGGTATCGGCAGGATCAACAGCATCACGGTTCCAAGCAATCCGCCGACGAGCCAGAGGTCGCCGTGGCGGAAGAATTGTCCGAGTCTGGAATTATGAGGAGGCATTTTGCTCCGTGTAGTAGCGGTAACGGTTGGTCCGATAGACCCACGCCAGGATTTCCGCGACGGCAGTGTAGAACTGCGCCGGGATTTCGCTGCCGACGCGTCCGTACTTGTACATCAGCCGGGCCAGCGGTTTGTTCTCCAGGACCGGCACCTGGTATTGCTCGGCGATTTCAAGAATGCGCCGGGCGTTCCAACGCGCGCCCTTCGCGACGATCTTCGGCGCGCGCATCGTTTTGCGGTCGTAACGCAGCGCAACGGCAAAGCGCGTCGGGTTCCTCACGATCACGTCGGCGGTCGGCACGGCGGCGAGCATCTTGTTCAGCGTCATGCTCCGGCGTCGGCGTTGCTTGGCCTTGACGAGCGGGTTGCCTTCGGAGTGCTTGAGTTCTTCTTTCAACTCGTCCTTGGTCATCATCAGGTCGCGGTGCGTCTGCCACGACTGGAACGCATAGTCCGCCGCCGCGATCAACGCCATCGCCAGACTGATCCAGAGCAGAATCTTCAACGCCGCCGACGCGAGGAACTCCGCCACGCGTGCCGTGTCCACCGCCGTGTAGAAAATCGGGTCGGTGAACACCTGCCGGACCGCGTGGTACAAGAGGCCGACAATGATGCCGAGCTTGACCAGCGCGAACAGCGTTGGCGCCAGCGAGCGCATCGAGAAAATGCGTTGCAGGCCGCTGACCGGATTCAGGCGCGTCCAATCCGGCGTCGTCACTTCCGGCGTCGTCTGGAACTTTGTCTGGATTCCGCCGGCGAGAAGGCCGCCGGCCATCACCGCCAGCACCACCGGCGCGACACACGCGCCCAACGCCAGCATCCCTCGGACGAGTTGCCCGCGCATCACTTCGGAACTGACGGAAATCAGATGAAGGTGCGAGAGCACCGACGCAAACGCGTTCTGCATCTGTTGCCACGATTGCTGGCCGAACAACATCAGCGCCAGCGTTCCGCCGAGCAGCACGAACGCCGTCTGCACCTCGGTGCTCTTGGCGAACTGCCCGCGCTTGAAAGCGTCCTCGACCCGTCGCTGGGTCGGTTCTTCCGTCCTCTCGCCGACGTGTTCTCTCATCGCGCCCCCAGCAGTTGCGCCACGCGGAGCATGTCTTCCGGCAGCCGGCGCAGGTAATTGGCGATGTGTTGCGCCATCAGGTTCAAGCTCAAGCCGAACATCGCCAGCCCGGCCAGCGACCGGAACGCAAAGCTCTCCGTGAACACGTTGATCTGCTGCACCGCCCGGCCCAGCGACGCAAAAATGACGTTGACCAACAGCGACAACGCAATGACCGGCGCCGAAATCTGGACTGTCGCCGTGAAGATGCCGGCGGTCTGGCGGATGACGTTGTGGGCGAGTTTCTCAGTCAAGTGCGCGCCGCCGATGGGCAGCAGTTGATACGAACGCTGGAACCCGGCCAGCATCCAGTGGTGCAGGTCCAGCGTCAGAAACAGCATGATGCCGAGCATGTACAGAATCAGTCCCGGCGTCTCCGATTGATCGTGCGTGAACGGATTCAGTTCGCCAGCGATGAACAGGCCGAGTTCGCGCGCGAGCACGTTGCCAACCGCATCGAGCGCGTAGAAAATCATCCGGGCAATGAACCCGAGTAGCAGTCCGACGCCGGTCTCCAGCGCCACCAGCCCGATCAACGTCCCGAATGCCGCCTCCTGGACCGGCATCGGCGGCAGCGACGCCGCGACAAGGTACGCCAGCAATGCGCCGAGCGCGATTCGCAACTGGACGGGCACGTGTCCGCCGGAAAACAGCGGAAAGATCGCCAGCATCGCCGTCACGCGGGCGAACACCAGGAACCAGTTGACGAGGTTGTCGGGGATCATCAGCGCACCATTTGCGGCATTTGTTGGATCATCGCCGCCGTGAACGTCAGCAGTGACCGCAGCAGCCACGGCAGCAGCACAATCAGCAACGCAACCAGCGCGAGCGCCTTCGGCACGAACGTCAGCGTCTGCTCGTGAATCGAGGTCACCGCTTGGAACAAACTCACCGCAAGGCCGATGGCCATCGCGACGCCGAGAAACGGCGCACTCAACATCACCGCCTCGTACAGCATCGTCTTCAGTAAATGCACGGCGTATGCAGGATCCATAGTCTTATCCAAAGCTCTGCGCGACCGACGACACGACCAGCGACCAGCCGTCTACCAGCACAAACAACAGTAGTTTGAGTGGCAGCGAGATCATCATCGGCGGCATCATAAACATGCCCATGCTCATCAGCACCGTCGCCACAATCAGGTCCACCAACACGAATGGCACGAACAACAGGAACCCCATCTGGAACGCCGTCCGCAGCTCGCTCACGACGAACCCCGGTATCACCACGCGCAACGGCAAGTCTTCCGGTTTCGTCGGCCCGAGCCGCGCCATCGCGACGAACAACTCGACGTCCTTGGGCCGCGCCTGCCGAAGCATGAACGCGCGCACGTGGACCGATGCGCGATCCACGGCAGCTTCGCTTTTGATTTCGTTGTTGCGGTACGGCTGGAGGGCGTCGGCGTTGATCCTGTCCCAGGTCGGCGACATGATGAAGAACGTCAGGAACAGCGACAGGCCGATGATGATCTGGTTCGAGGGCGTGTTCTGCAACGACAGCGCCGTGCGCACGAACGACAGCACGATCACGATCCGCGTGAAACAGGTCATCAACAGCAGGATCGAAGGCGCCAGCGACAACAGCGTGATGATGAACAACACCCGGATCGCCACATCCACATCTTGTGTTCCCTGCGCGGCGTCCACGCCGAGGTTGAAGCGGAACGGCACCAGCGGCGCGCTGCTGGCGGACGGAGCCGTCGCGTTGGTCTGTGCATACACGTTGCCGGCGAGGCACAGTAACAGAACAACCACAGCTATTGATGACATGCGCATGTACTGGTTTGCCTAGCTACCCTTGTGCCACGGCAGAAAATGGCTGAAATACAGGTATTCACCGGCGAATTCAGGAAGAAACTGCCCGCGCGAACCACGGGTCAGGATTTTTTGCCGAGCAGGCGGATTTGTCGTTGGGGCTTATCCGATGGCGACCATGTCTTCGACAACTTGCAGCTTCTCGTATGCTGTGATCAGAAGGCGTTGGATCGCCTCAGAGTCAAGTCCCAGGGCTTTGGCAGCGCGTTCGTCGGCTGCCATCGCATGGGCAGCCCAACCGGGGGCGCTGCCGATTTCGTGCGCCAAACAATTGGCGACATGCACGATGGCTGACGCTCGTGGACGCGGGCGCAGCAGTGGGCGATGATGATTCGCGACGGCTTCCACGAGCGTGTCGGACAATTTCCACCGGCGCAACAAGCAGGCGCCGACTTCGGCGTGGTCGGTCTCCAACACGGCGCGTTCGGCAGCGAGCCGTGATTGTCCCGACCGCTCGATGAGGCCGAGGATGGCGTTTTGCGTCGGCTCATTGAGCGCTTGATTGAACGCCAGCTTGCCAATGTCGTGCAGCAGCCCGGCCGTGTAGGCAACCGATGCATCCGCAACGGCGGCACAGGGGCCGGCGGCGAGGCATTCGGCGAGGAAAGCGGTGGTCAGCGAGTGCCGCCACAATTCGTCCTTGCCGATGGCGTAGCCAGCCAGTTCCCGGCGGAGCGCGGCGCCAAGGTCCAAGGACAGCACGAGGCGATAGATTTCCCGCGAGCCAAGGTGCAGCACCGCCCGTTCGAGGGAGTCAATGGGCTGGGCGAGTCCGTAACAAGCGGAATTACATGCGGCCAGCAGCTTCGCGGTCAGCACGGTGTCGTACTTGATGACCTGCACCACGTCCGCGTTGTCGCGATTCGGGTTGCGCAACAGCGTCATGAGTTTGGCCACGCTGGGCGATGGCGCGCGCAGGTCTTGGACTTTGGCGATCAGGGTCTCGGGTTTCATATCACAAACGCTTTCTGGCCGGGTGATTGCACGGTCACCTGGCCGTCGGACAACCGCAATCGCAACGTGCGGCTCGTCTGGCCGCGCACCACCAACGCGTGCGGTGTCACCCGGTGGCGGGTCAGGGACGTCAACAGGGAGGTGACGTTGTGTGACCCGATGCTGAAAATCATGTGTTCCTCCGGGAACTGCGCGCCGCCGGCCACCTTGATGATCAGCCGCGACTTGTCTCCGCCCAACCCATCCACGGCCTGAAACAGCCGCGGCAGGCCGGTGTCCACGAACATGCACGGCTTGCTGACGGCCTTCGCGGGATCAATCTTGGAATCGGGCAACATCACACGCAGCAAGCCCCCGACTTTGGCTTGCGGGTCGTACGCTGTCACGCCCAAGCATGACCCAAGCGAATGGGTGACCAGATCGGCCTGCGCATCGTTGAGCGCGACCATGTCCGCCACGCCGACCGTGATCGTCTTGCGGGACGGGGCCATCAGCCAAGCAAGCGGTGATGAGGCTGAGCGCAGCATGGTGATCTAGGATTTCCTGCCGAGCACCTGGCTCAGCGTCGCGGCGAAACTCGGCACCGGCGCCGGCGATGTCTCGGCCGCATCACTTTCGGGCAACGGGCTGATGAGCGCGACGCCGTTGGGGGAGGACGCCACAAGCATCCGTTGCCGGTCGTAGGCGATGACGTAGAGGATTTGCCGGTTGCCGAGTGGTTTTGCTTCGAGGATGTGCAGGCGCGATCTGGCGCCGGACTGTTGCGCGGCGAATCGCTGCCAATTCTTGTAGAGCCAGACACCGGCGAAGAAGACCGCCAGCACCAGCACCAGCGCGCCGAAGACCCGCAACACGGAAAAACCGACATCCGGCAGCGGTGTCAGCGGGACGCTGTTGGTGATTTGCGCGAGAGTCATCCGCGGCGACCAGCCAGTTCGGTGATCTTGAGGCCGAAACGATTATCCACCACGATGACCTCGCCGCGGGCCACAAGCTTTTGGTTCACAAACAGGTCCACCGGCGCGTCGGGAGTTTTGTCCACGGGGACGACAGCGCCGATGTTGAGTTTGAGCACATCGCGCATCGGCATCTGGCAATGGCCGAGCTGCAACGTGAGGTGGACGGGCACATCCAGCAGCACGTCGAAGTTCGGTGTGGTTTCAGTAGCGGTAGTCATTTCATTTCTCCAGCAGTTTCGTGAGTTCCAGGGCGCGTTGTTGATGCAGCGAGCCGAGCCGCCCGCGGAACGTGGGCCGGCCGGCCAGGCAGAGTTGGATGCGTTCGTGCCAGCCGGCGTCCAGCGGCAACAGATCGCCGGGTTTGAGCGTGGCGACCTGATGCGCCGCCAGCGTCAGTTCACCAAACTGAAACGTGACCGGCACCAACACATCGTCAAAAAGTTCGTTCCACCGTGGCGGTTGCGTCGGCGCGGCGGCCGACGGCGTGATCTGCGCGTGGGGCAGCAGTGATTGCAGCATGGTGCAAGGCAGGCCGACGTGCACTTGTTCTTCCCAATCGTCGAGGTGCGCGGTGAGCGTGGCCAGCAGATAAGCGGACTCGCGCGAGTCCTGGTCGAGCAGGCGCGCGTCAATTTCGTGGTCGAGCACAACCGGTTTCAGGGTTTGGCGGCTGCGCCACAGTTCGCACCAAGCGGTGAGCGCGATGGAAATGCTTTCATCCAGCAGCGCAATTTCGATTTCGCTCAGCCGTCGTTGGCTGGCGCCGTCGTGGCCGGGGCCGCCCAGAAGGCGGTCCACCATTGCGAGGCCGAGTTTCGGCGGAATCTCCAACAGGCAGACACCCGGCAACGGCTCGACGCGGAACAACGCGAGGTGGGTTGGCGTGGCAATGCCGCCGAACAGCGCGGCGCTATCCGCAAACTTGACCTCATCAAGTCGGAAGGAGATATCGGTGCGCAACGACACGGACAGCCGCGTGGTCAACAGGCGCGCCCATTCGCGATGGTGCCGCTCCAAGGACGGCAGGTCGGCAGGATCCGGCTGCTCCGGGGGACGTGAGACCAACGGAGAAGGGCGACCCGCAGGGGCTTTGGCAATGTCGGCCGCAGTGTTCATTGCACGGCAAATTCGGTCAGGTACAGCTCGTTGATGGTGCCTTCACCGAGCGCAGCGTTGAAGGAGGCAAGCAGTTCGCCGCGCACGAGATTGCGGGCGCCGGGTTTCTCCAGGTCTTCAATGGTCTTGCTGCCGAGAATGCCGGAGGCAAGGTCGGTCAATTGCGCTTTGTTGCCCTCGATCAGTTTTTCAAGGTCGGCGCGCGAGCCGGCCACGGTGATGTTGGCCACCAAGTACCGGCTGCCCATGGAACCGGCGACGTTGACCAGAATCTTGTTCAGGGACACGCTGACCTTGTCGGCACGGCCCTTGACGCCGAGGCCGGGAGCGGATGGTTCGGCGGGGGCTTCGGTGGTCACTGAGTTCGCAACAGCCTGCTGGACGCGCGGCACGAGGATGTATTCAGTGGTCACGTAGGCCAAGACCGGCATGGCGAGCATCGCCACAAGCAACGGCATCCAGGAACTGAATGACTTGGTCGTGGCTGCGGCCGTGGCCGTGGAAGCAGAGGGAGAAGCAGGTGTGGGTTTCATATATCGTGCGGGAAGTGGAGGGTTAGCGTTTGAGGTTGATCAGTTCCTGAAGCATCTCGTCGCTGGTGGTGATGATGCGGGCGTTGGCCTGGAAGGCGCGTTGCGTCATGATGAGGTTGGCGAACTCATTCGACAAGTCCACGTTGGAGAGTTCGAGTGTGCCGGCCTGGAGTTTGCCGAGACCGTTGCTGCCGGGCGGCTCGGAAGTGGGGGTGGCCGTGCCGCCGAGTGGGCCGGCGCCTCCGATGTTGCTGTAGAGGTTGGTGCCGTGCTTGACCAGCGCCTGCGGGTTGTTGAATCGCTGCATCAGGATCTGGGCGCGCGCGTACTGGGTGCCATCCGAGAGTTGGACAATCACCTGCCCATCGGACTGGATGTAGAACCCGGTCATCGTCGCCGCCGGGTCGGAGGTGGGCGGTCGCTGCGTGCCATCAATCAGAATGTCGCCGCGCACACTCAAGGCGCTGTCGGAGAACCCCTGGACACGCAGCCCGGTGGGAGTCACCAGGTAGTTGCTGCTGTCCAGATGGAAATCACCGGCGCGCGTGACGAGTTGCTCATTGCTCTGCGTGTCGCGCACGACAAAGAACCCGTCGCCGACAATGCCGATATCGGTGTTGTTGCCAGTGGTGGTGAGTGTGCCCTGGGTGTACTGGTTGAGGATGCCGACGGTGGTGACGCCGAGGCCGATCTGGGCGGTCACGCGGTCGGGGCCGGGCGCGCCCATCGGCTGGCTGAACTGGTCGGCCAACTCGGTGCGGGCGGACTTGTAGCCGAGCGTGTTGACGTTGGCGATGTTGTTGCCGATGACATCCATGCGTTCCTGATAATTCTGGATGCCGCTGACGGCTGAGTTCATGGCTCGTATCATGGTGTGACTCCTTGCTGGGTTGGGGCCGTGGCAACGCTGAGCAGACTGCTCAAGGCGTAGCTTTGGCCGTTGACGACAATTTTCGGCGTGCCGCTGGCGAGTTCGACGCCGCTGACCGTGCCGGCGACGAGGCCCGCGCCGCTCAACAACTGCACCGAGCGACCAATCAACGCGTTGGCTTGGGTAAGCTGCAGTTCGTTGCGCAGGCTGGCGATGTTGTTTTCCATCGCTTTCGACTGCTCCAGCGTGCTGAACTGCGCCATCTGGGAAATGAACTCCGTGTCCTGAATCGGGCTGAGCGGGTCCTGCTGTGTGAGTTGCACGATCAACAACTTCAGAAAATCATCCTGGTCCAACGTCTGCATCGGGATGCGACTTTCGCCCGACGTGCTGCCGGCGTAGGAGGAGTTTGAAGTGATTGCCGAGGTCGTGCTCATGCCCAGACCTCCCATCCGTGACTGGCTTTGCGCCCGCCGCGTTTCCCGACCGGCTCGCTGGTGGCGCCCACAAACACCGGTTCCGACTCCGCTTCCGGCGCCGGACGGCGATGGTGCGGCTGGTGGCCACTGGAACGACTGTCGTGGGCCGCCTGTCCGGCGTGCCCTGCCGGCATCGGCTCCGGCCGCGACGCTTCGCTGAGCCGGTTCACTTGAATTCCTTGCTGGGCCAGCGTTTGTTGCAACTCGCTCCAGTGCGCTTTCAAGGTCTGAAGATCGCCACGCTCGACGCGTGCCGTGACTTCCACTTGGCCGCGCCGCATCGTGAAACGCACCGAAAGTTCCGTGCCCCCGTCAGCCCGCACCGCAACCTCAACCGACTGCGTGCCGGTCTTGCGAAACGCGACCGCTTCCGTGCTGACTCGGTTCGCGATGGTTTCGACGATGGGCGGCGGAGCCGAGACGCGCTCCGGCTCGCTGGCCGGACAATCGCGCGTCTCGATCCGTGTCAGCACCGGCGCCGGTGTCGAAACCGGCGGGGATTTCCATTTGGAGGTGGTCGCCGTGGTGACCGGCGCCGTGCTGACAAGACGTTCTGTTGTTGATTGGCCAATCGGCGAGGACGGCTGTGGCCTGGTCTTGACGTCAACCGAAGGTGCGCGCTGGGGCGCGGACTCCGCCGGTGGCGGTTGGGCAATCTTTTCCGATGTGGTTGTCGCCTTCACGTCAACCTCCACTTTAGCTATCGGTGTGCCATCGGTGGTTTTGGCTGAAAGCGGTGTGGCTGCAGGTGTGAAGGCGGCTGTTACGGGCGGCGGCGGGACATCGGTCGTGGGCGGCTCCATCGCTGTGACGGTTTCAGCGGCAACAGTTGCTTCCGTGCTTATCGGTGTGGCGGCAGTTTGTGCCGCTGGCGGCGGCATTGTGGCGACGTCGCTTGAAACGACAGATTCCGGTGTTGGCAACGGCAGTTTCACCGGCGCCGGCACCAGTTCAACGGTTGTCACATGAACCGTTGCCGGCGGCGTCGCGGTCGCTGCCGGCAGCACCGGTGTCGCTGACAGTTCGACCATCGGCAATGCGGGCAGCGGCGGCACGAGCAGCATCGTCACGGGCAACGGTTCCGTGCCGGTTAGTTGGGGAAGTTTCAGTTTGGTGTCTGTCACCGGCTCCGGTGCGGTGTCGGCAGTTTCGCATTCGATGAGTGCAGCAAACAAACCGTTGCCCGTCTGCGTGTCGTTGGCGTTGCCGGCGATGGCGGGGATGAGTACGTCGGTTTCCGCGGCCAAGGGAAGCGCAGCGGCAGCCGGGGCGGCAGCAGGAGAAGCGGTGGGGGTCGTGGCAGTCATTGGGACTCTGGCGGCTTGGGGGTGGCGGGTGGAATCACGAGGCGCAACCGTTCCAGCAACACCGCGGCGCGTTTGACATCGGCCGGATCGCCCTTGGCCAGTTGTTCGAGGATGGCGGCGAGCGGTTTGCGTTCGAGCAGTGCGAGGATCTTCACGAGCCGCTCGTCATCAATCTGTTTGAGCAACGCCGTGGCGGCGGCGGGAGGCATCTCGGTGCAAGCGCCGGCGAGGTTGATGAGGTTGGCGGCTTCGTTGGTGGAGATGCGCGTGACCAGTTGATCGAACTCGGCGCATTTTTTGTCCACCTGAACGGCGAGGCGGCGGAACTCCTCCTGTTCGGTCTGGAGTCGCGCTTCCCAGCGCTGGAGTTGTTGCTGCCGCTCGTCCAGAGCGCGCCGGTTTGCCCTCAGATCGGCGGCCAACAGGTCCATCTCATGGTCGCTGAGGTGGGCGGCGTTGAGCAATGCGCGCGGCGAACGTTTCGTTTCCGCACGCCGCACGTTGGCAAACACGGGCCGCCAGAGCAACGCAATAGTGCCGAAGTAACAGACCGCGCCGACCACCGCGGCTGTCCATTTGGATTGAAGGAACGTCATCATGTCAGGCCTCGCTGGGCAAAACGTTCAGGCTCCAGGCGCCAATGATGCCCGCGCGACGCTGGGCCAGTTCATCAAGGAGCTTCTGGTCTTCGCATTGCGCGGTGTGCCGGTGGACGGCGTGCTGGCGCTGGCGGTATTTCTCGACGGCCTCGCGTCGTTGCCGGGCGAAGACAAGTTGTTTCCAAGCTGCGTCCACCGCCTTCTGCGCATCGCGCAGCGCCTCAACAGCCTGAAGGCGGCGTTCATCCTGAAACTCGCAGAAATTGCTGGCGGCGGCCAATTCGTACGCAGAAGCGTCGCCTTGCTGGTATTCGCGCAGTTCGGTCCACGCGTTCTCCAAGTCGCGCTCGACACTGGTGAGGCGCCCTTGGGCCTCGTGGCGGCGCGTCAGCGTCTGGCTGTAGGTTTCCAGCGCGAGGCGTTCCTGGCGTTGGCGGAGCGTCAACACGGCTTTGAGACTGAATCGGAACCGTTTCATGCGTGCACCTTGACCGGTTCGGATTTGCGGATGATGGCGGAGAGTTGCCGCCAGCTTTCAGCGGCCGGCACGCCGAGATTGGCGGGCTGGCGCAGAAACTGTCGGAGCGGTTCCTGCAGACGGATCGCGCGGTCAATCGCCGCGTTGGTGCCCGGCGGATACGCGCCGATGCTGATCAAGTCTTGATTGCGGCGGTAAATCGCCAGATGCTCGCGCCCCTCGGTGACGAGGTCGAGTTGGTCCGGCGCGAGCAGGTCGCGCGTGAGGCGGCTGACGCTTTCGAGCACGTCAATCGCCGGGTAATGATTCTGCGTCGCCAGGTCGCGCGTCAACACAATGTGGCCGTCGAGGATCGCGCGCGTCGCGTCGGCGATCGGGTCGTTCATGTCGTCGGCCTCGACCAGCACGGTGAACAGCCCGGTGATTGAGCCGCGTTCGCCTGTGCCGGCGCGCTCCAGCAATTGCGGCAACAACGAGAACACGCTCGGCGTGTACCCGCGCGTCGCCGGCGGTTCGCCGACCGCCAGGCCGATCTCGCGTTGCGCCATCGCGAAGCGCGTGACCGAGTCCATCATCAACAACACGTTCTTGCCTTCGTCGCGGAAATGCTCGGCGATGGCCATCGCGAGGAACGCGCCCTTGACGCGCGCCAGCGCCGGCTCGTTGGAGGTGGCGACGACGACGACCGATTTGCGGCGGCCGGTCTCGTCGAGGTCTTTTTCGAGGAACTCGCGCACTTCGCGGCCACGCTCGCCGATGAGGGCAATGACGTTCACGTCGGCTTCCGCCTGGCTGGCGATCATGCCGAGCAGTGTGGACTTCCCCACCCCGCTGCCGGCGAAAATGCCAAGCCGCTGGCCGCGACCGCACGGCGCAAACGTGTCCATCGCCTTCACGCCGGTTTGGAAGACCTGCTCGATGCGTTGGCGCTTCAGCGGATGCGGCGGCAACTGGCTGACCGCGACAAATTCCTGCGCCGCCGCTGCGTCGAGGCCATCAAGCGGCCGGCCGAGACCGTCAATGACGCGGCCTTGGAGCGCATCGCCGACAGCGACTCGCAACGACGAGCCGGTAGCGGTGACTTCGTCGCCGGGACGGATGCCGTGGACTTCGCCGAGCGGCATCAACAGCAAGTGATGGTTTCGGAACCCGACGACTTCCGCCAGTGTGTCGCCAATCCGGCAGACTTCGCCGACGGCGGCCAGCGGTCCTTGCGACTCGATGACCAGACCGATCAGTTGCACGACGCGCCCCCGGTTTTCGACGACGCGGGCCTGCCGCGCGCGTTCGACGAGATGATGAACGCGGTTGACTTCCAGCTCGCAGTTGTCGCGAAGTTTGATCATGGCAGCAGTGACTTCTTCAGCAACTCCAGTTTGGTTTCGCGGCAGGCATCAATGACACCGAACCGCGTTTGCACGAGGCAACCGCCGCGGGCGACTTCGTTCGATGTCTGGAAACGCAGCGACGGTCCGCTGCTGGCGGGCGCGAGCAACGGTGAGCGCGCTTCCTCCAACAACTTGAAATCCTCGGGATGCAGGTGAATGGTGACTTCGCCGCTTTGTTCAGCCTGGCTGAGCGCCTCGCGCACAACCGCCTCGACCATCTCCGCCGACACGGGCAGCCCGGCGATGAGGCGCCGCGCGACTTCCATCGTCAGCGCGACCAGCGAGTTCTCGGTGACATGGATGACGTGCGGCACCGCCTGGCGCAATGCTTGAAGCAGGCCGGTCTCGATCTGTTGGAATCGGGCTTGTTGTTGTTCGAGCTGTTGTTCAAGCCGGGCCTCTTGTTTTTCGAGTTGGCGCTGGTAGCTCAATTCGGCTTCGCGCCGGCCGCGTTCGTAGGCGGCCTCCTCGCGTTCGCGGGAACGCTGTTCCAGCGCGCGGCGTTCGGCCGCGTCGTCGGGCGAGAGCACGGCGCGCAACGGATAATGCAGTTGCAGTGTCTGGGTCATGCGGTCTCCTCCTCCTCGGCGACGAGATCAATCTCGCCGGCTTCGCCGAGCTTCTGGGCCAATTGCGCCAGTTGTTTCTGGGCGGCGGCAATTTCGGTGCGGCGGGCGCCGGCCAGGAAACTGATTTCCTCGATGAGCGACTCGGCGGCGCGTTTCGACAATCCCTTCAACAGCGCGGCGCGGAATTCGTCGTCCATCGGCTTGAGCGCGAGCGCGAGCGTCCGCGGTTCGATGTCACGCAGGAGCCGTTGCAGCGACCAGGTGTCAAGCGCCGCGAGGTCCTCGAAGCTGAACATTTTCTGGCGGATCGCCCGTCCGATTTCGGGCCGGCTTTGGGTGACCGAATCGAGAATGGCCTTCGTCGTGTCGCGCGGCACGGCATCGAGAACGCGAGCGGCGACACGCACGCCGTCGTTGGGCGGCGATGTCGGCTTGGCCTGGTTGCCAATGAGACGACGCACGGTCATGGCGAGTTTGTCGAGCAGTTCCTGCGGCAACGGTTCGAGCGTGGCGAGCCGTTCGATGACTTGCGCGCGCGCCGCGGCGGGCAAGGCCAGAAGGACGGTGGCAGCCTTTTCGGGTGGCAGTTGGCTGACCATCAACGCGATGGTCTGCGGCTGTTCGCGGCGCAAGACGTTGACGATGATCCGCGGATCAAGCTCCGCCAGTTCGTCCATCGCTGCGGTGCTGGGACCACCGTGCTTGAGGTGCGCGAGGATTTCGGCGGCCTTCGCCGGGCCAAGCGCCTGTTCGAGCGCGCGTTGCGCAATCTCCAGCCCGCCAAGCTTCAGGTCCGTCGCGGTCGCGGCGAGGTTGCCGAACTCGTGAACCAACGCCTGTTGCGTCGCCGGGTCAATGAACGGCTGCCGCGCCATCTCGGTGACCACTTGCTCGACGTGCTCGGAACTGAGTCCACGCAACACCTGCGCGGCACCTTCGGGGCCGACGACGATGAGGAAGGCGGCCAGCTTCTGGATCTTGTTCATCGCCGGCCAAATCGGCGCGGAGGTCATGGGGATGGGGAGTGTGGCTTCCATGGTCAGTCTCCTACTCGCTCGCCAACAACCAGCGGTTGACGGCTTGCGTTATCTGCGACGGATTTTCGCGCAGCAACTGGTTCAATCGTTCGAGGGTGATCTCCTTCGAGTCGTCGTGGCCGTTGCCGTCGGTCGTCGCCGCGACCGTCAGGGGCAACGACGGTTCCGGTTCCGGCACGACCGCTGGCAACGTGATGTTCAATGCCGGTATTTCGACGGCGGGTTCCGGTTGTTCCGCCGGCTCAGCGGTGCGGCGACGCAACAGCCACCATGATACGGCAATGGTCGCCAGCATCAACACAACGGCACCGGTGACGGTGGGGATGACCCACCACGCCAGCGGTTGCGCTGGCGTCGGGGCTGGCTCGGTGGTTTCGGTGGCAAACCAGTCATTAAACGGCATTTCTTCGAGCGTGATTTCGTCCTGGCGCGTGGAGTTCTTGGTCAATTGCAGGCCGAGCGCGCTCTGGACGATGCGGCTGAGTTTCTGGATTTCCTCCGGCGAACGCGGTGCGACCTTGCGATCAGTGCCTGTGCCGGTCGTGCGCGCGGCGACAAACACCGCGGCGGAAACGCGTTTCAGATCGCCGGGATTCTGGACCACATTGCTGGTGACGCGACTGAGTTCGTACTGGTTGTTCTCGACTTTGTGGTTCGTGCGCGAGGTGGTCGTGGGCGTCGCGGTGGCGGGCGGGGTGTTGGTCTCGACACCGGCGTTGGTGGCCATGCCGGGCGCCTGCGTGTTGTTGGCCGTGGTCGTCTCGGTTGTTTCGTCCGTCAACATCGTGCTGCGGGGAACCTGCCCCTTCGGGTCGTATTTCTCCTCGGTGCGGTTGACGGTCTCGGTGTTCAGCTCGACGGCGACGCGCACCACGGCTTGGCCCGGACCGAGCACCTGTTCGAGCATGCTCTGCGCTTTCTGGCCGAGGTACTGTTCCAGTTTCTGGCGGGCCGCAAGCTGGTTCGCCGTCAGGCCCGTCAACGAGGATTCGTCGGTGTTGTTTTCCGCGAGCACGGTGCCGCGGTTGTCCACGACGCTGACGCGGTTGGGCAGGAGTCCCTCGACGGCGTTGGCCACGAGGAAACGGATGGACTGCACGGCGGAAACAGGCAGCGAGCCGTTGCCCTTGACGCGGACGAACACCGACGCGGTCGGTTGTTTGTTCTCGCCGATGAGCAGACGGTTCTCCGGCAACACGACCATGACGCGGGCGCTGTCCACTTCATCGAGCTGACTGATGGTGCGCGCCAGTTCACCCTGGATGGCGCGGACGTAATTGGCGCGCTGCACGAAATCGGAAATGCCGAAGTTGGTCCGGTCAAAAATTTCGAAGCCGACACCGTCGCCCTTCGGAATGCCTTTTGCGGCGAGCTGCATTCGCATCAGGTAAACCTTCTCGGCCGGCACGTAGATCGCGGCGCCGTTTTGGCCGGTGCGGTACGGCACCTTGGCATCGTTGAGCGCGCTGACGACGCGGCCCGCTTCGACATCGTCGAGCCGGCCGTAGAGCAGGCCATAGTCGGTCCTGGTGGAGACGGTGAGCAACGCCGCCAAACCGCCGATGAGCAGCAATGCCACCAGCGCGAGGCTGATCTGCTGGGCGCGCGTGAGTTTGCGGAGCAGATCGAGCGCCTGGCGGGGGAGTTTGGTGGGATCGAAATTCGGTGTCATGGGTCAGCCTGCTAGATTTGCATCCGCATCAGTTCCTGGTACGAATCCATCAACTTGTTGCGCACCTCGACCATGAGTTGGAAGGAGACGCTCGCTTCTTCCACCGCGATCATCGCCTGATGCAATGGCACGTTCTGGCCGCCAAGCAACTGTTTCGTCACATCCTGTGCGGCAAGCTGTTTGGTGTTCACTTCGCCGACGAACTTCCGCAGCGTCGTGTCGAACGTTTCGCCCACCGGCATGAAATCGTTCACCGGCGTGGCGTTGCCGGTCTTCGGCGTGAACTGGATTTGCGGCAGGTTTTGAAGAACGGGACGAATGGCGGAAAGTGTGTTCATGCTCAGCTCCGTTTCCCGATGCTCAGACTCTGCAACGCCATCGAGCGCGCGTTGCGGACGACGGCGAGGTTCGCCTCGAACGCGCGCGAAGCGACGAGCATGTCGGCCATTTCCTGGTGGACGTTGACGTTCGGCATGGCGACCATCCCATGCGCGTCAGCGTCGGGGTGGCCCGGATTGTGGACCAAAATCGGCGGATGTTTGTCGGCCTCGATCCGCGCGACTTGCACGCTCGAAACCGGTGTGCCGGTGATGTTGCCGGGCTGGTTTTGGAGGACGGTTTCAAAGACGACCTGCTGACGCTGGTACGGTTTGCCATCGGCGGAGCGGGTGGTGTGGGCATTGGCGATGTTCTCGGCGATCACATCCATGCGAATGCGCTCGGCGTTGAGCGCGGCGGCGGTGCTGGTGATTCCGTTCAGGCAATTGAGCATGGGTCACCTCAGGAGGATCGCCCGGTGATGGCGAGGCGCAGTTTCAGCAGCGCCCCGCTCAGCAGTTGCGTGCCGACGGTGTGCGTCAGCGTGTTCTGCTGAAGGTTCAGGAGTTCGGTTTCAAGCGAGATGTTGTTGCCGTCGCGTGTACCAGCCACGGCGCGGCTGTCGAGTTCGAGGCTCGGCCGCAACGCGTTGATGCGGGACGGTTCGTGGGCGGCGATGGCTTGGTTCAACTCGGAAGAGAATGACGTGGCGATGTCCACGCGCTTGTAACCAGGAGTCTCGACGTTGGCGAGGTTGGCGGCGATGGCCTCGTGGCGCAACATGGCCGCATCGAGAACTTTCTTCGTCGCGGCATAATTTGTCTGGTTGAAAAGTGCTTCGATCACGCCTCGCGACTTAGCTACCCGTGTGCCAGTGTGAGTTTCGCGCGGAAAACCGAGCCGAATTCAGGCGGCTCAGGAAGAATTTACCGTGTCGCAGGCGAGTCGCTAGGCAAGGATAGCCGCGCGACTAGGCGTCGTTGCTGCCGGGGATGACGACACCGGCAGTTTTGTACTCGTTGAGCTTGTTGCGCAGCGTGCGGATGCTGATGTCAAGCTGCTCGGCCGTCTTGGTGCGGTTACCGCCGCAGTATTCAAGCGTGCTGAGGATGTGGCGTTTCTCCAGTTCCGCCAGCGTGATCGGGTCGTCGCCCTCCACCGATGGCACGGGCGCAGCCGGCATAGGAACCCCACGCGATTCCGCAACCGGCGGCGAAGCGACACCCGGTTCGGCGGATTCGCCACCGACGCCTTGTGTGCAAGTGTTGCAGGATTCGGTGCACAGGATGACGGTGCGTTCCACGACGTTCTGGAGTTCGCGGATGTTGCCCGGCCAGTCGTACGCGGCAAAGCGGCGGAGACAGTCGTAGGAGAGCGTACCGCTGTGGCAACCGTGTTTGCGGCGGTATCGCTTGAAAAACTCCTCGGCGAGAACGCGGACGTCATCGCCGCGCTCGCGCAGTGGCGGAACGTGGATGGGAACGACATTGAGGCGGAAATAGAGATCCTCGCGGAATTCCTTGTTGCGAACACACTCCTGAAGGTCGCGATTGGTGGTGGCGATGACTCGGACGTCCACTTTGATGGTGCGGGTGCCGCCAATGCGCTCGAACTCGCGTTCTTGGAGCACGCGCAGCAGTTTGGCCTGAAGCGATGGCGGAATCTCGCTGATTTCGTCGAGCAGAATCGTGCCGCCGTGAGCGAGTTCGAAACGGCCTTCGTGTTTGTTGAGCGCGCCGGTGAAAGCGCCTTTTTCGTGGCCGAAGAATTCGCTCTCAATGAGGTTCTCCGGGATGGCGGCGCAGTTGACCCGAATGAAAGGTGCATTGGCCCGCGGGCTTTCTTGGTGCAAGGCGTGTGCGACAAGTTCCTTGCCGGTGCCTGTTTCGCCTTGGATCAACACAGTGGCGTCGGTACGGGCAACGCGGCGGATGAGTTGGCGGACCTACTCAATGGCAGGGGAGCGTCCGAGAATCTCACCGTCCTGATCGTCGCCGATATGCTTACTGTAATACTTGGTGACGTGGCGAAGGTGGTTCAACTCGCCGGCGCGCGCGAGGACGGCTTCGAGTTCATCGAACGACAGGGGTTTGACGAAGTAGTGGAAAGCGCCGTGGCGCATGCACTCGACAGCCGGCTCCACCGCCTGTTCACCGGTCATGATGACGACGACCGGGCGTTGGGGACGTTCCTGAAGTTCTTTCAGTAGCTCGAGGCACGTGCCGTCTGGCAACCGAAGGTCGGCGAGCACGAAGTCGAAACTGTCCTGCGCCAGATACTTCCGCGTCTCGGCCAACGTGGTGGTCGAGGCGACGGTATATTTTTTGTCACGAAGGTAGTAGCTAAGCTGGTGATTTAGCGATTCGTGGTCTTCTACAACCACAATCTTCTCGATGGACATCGGTAGCCTCCTGGTTTCTCCCCGAGGTGCAGCGGAATGAAGAACAACCGAAAGACAACTCAACGGCAGAACTCAAGGCACCGGCGCGGCTGATCGCGTAGCGACCTGAGGTTGATTGGCACTGACAATGTTCGCTGCCTGAATAAGCCACGCAACCATTTTAAGGCGTCGCTCTGTCATCTCAAGCAAAAACTTCGAGGTGTCGTCCAGCGGTAATCTATTCCCTCGGCATTTTTCGACCACCTGCTCATAAGACTTTCGTGCCTGATCCAGTTGTCCAAGCCGCTCGTACACCAACGCAGTCTGGTAGAGCGCGGACAGTTGCCACTCCAGTGACGGATTTGACTGTGCCAAACTCACGTACAATGCCAGAGCGTTCTTATAGTCGCCATCGCTGTAGAGTTGGTTGGCGAACTCGTTGCCAGCCTGCTGCTGGCGTTGGGCGACAACGGCGGAAGTCAGAGTGTTGGTGTCGGCCTGTTGCAGTTCGCCCAACGAGGCCAGTTGCAGGAAAAGCTGCTCACGCGCTTCCGCCTTGCGGCCCAACCGCAGCAGCGACGATGCCCACAACAACCGTGTCTCCGCCTCCTGAAGCGGCTCAATCTTGCTGCGGAGGAACTTGTCCGCTTCGGTCGCCACCTCGCTGTGTGCAGCTTGCCGGCTCAATGAACGCATCAGCTTCAAGTGAATTTGGGACTTCTTCAACACCGGTGAGTCGAGCTTGAGCAACCGCCGGTAACAAGCCGACGCTTCGGCATAACGTTCCTGTGCGCAGTAGGTGTCGGCGATCTCTGTTTGCGCCTGCAACACCAGCCGTTGATAGTACTCCATCCGGTTCAGTTCCAGATGCAGCACCACCGTCATTACCGAGTAGAACTTGGCCAATGCCATATCGAGCGTGCCCATTTCCCGGTACAACAGGCCTTGGCGCAGCAACACCTCCGGCACGCTGGAGTCGCGTGGATACGTCTGCACATACTGCGTCAGGATCCGCTGGGCCTTGGCGAACTGGCCTTGTGCTTGCGCCATCAGCGCCAATTCCAGCAAACCAGTGCGACGGATTTCGTCCGTCGGATTTTCCTGCAACACGCTTTCGAGCGTCTTTGCCGCCTGCGATGGATTTTTCTGCTGATTTTCCCGCCGGGCCTGGTCCAATTGCGCCTGCCACTTGGCGACCGTTTCCGAACGCACGTTGGCCTCTGCGGGCGACGCCAGATTGGTGGTGGCCAGCGAATCCTGTGAACGACGCAACGCACCGTTGACCTCCGGCGGGGGATCGGAAGTGTTTCCCGCCTGTGTGATGGTTGCCCCCCACCCTGTCAGTACTGCCAGAACGACGCCTAGTCGGGTATTCATTGCTGTCAATCGCTCCGGTATTTTGCCGTGCTAGGCGACGATGGCTCCACGCGCGGCGGCACAAAGTAAAACGGCATGCCGATCACCGGCCCGCCGTGCTGACCGGCGGAGCGGCGGAACAATTCCAAAAACATCTCCGGAGTCACCAACGGCGGTCGGGGCGGCTCCGGTCGCATCTCAGGTTGCGGTTCCACTGTTGGCGGCAGCGCAGGAATGGGAACTGATGTTGCGGAGTGGACAAGGGTGGTGATTGTGGCCGTGACCGGCAGCGGTAGTTCGATCGTCAGGTTCGTCATCGTGTCCTGCGGCAGCGGCGTCAACGGACGGCTCACGATTCTCGGCGGCTGCGGGTCCGCAAAGCGCAACGGCGCCGGCCCGACCGACGGCAAATACGGCTGGACGGTTGCCACACCGAGAAAAACACAATGGACCCAGTTCATTAGTATTCACATCGGCAGAAACAACGCGGACTTGAGCGGTCAGGAGTACGATTGCCAGCCGTCGTCGGAATTGGGCGCATAGGTTTTCCGCAACTGCAGAAGATTGCGGCAGGAAACGTCGAGGACCTGCAGTTCAGCTTGAGTCTGGCGGCGCTGTTCAACCAGCGTGTCGCGGTTGGCGGCTTCCTGCTGAAGCAGATTTCCGATGATATCCTGAAACTCCTCCGTGATGGCGGCAGTGTCAACGCCGTGGCGAATGCATTCGTCGCGCAACTGCGCTGCCGCCGTGGCGATGGTTTGCTGAAGCTCCTGTTTGAGCGCCTGGAAATGCTCGACATTGGCCCAGTCCCATGCGCGGATCGCCTCGCCTTCGGCGGCCGTCAAGGTCTGCCATTGCTGATACAGCGCCAGCAGTTCCTCGCGGATGCCCCGCAATTCAGGCGACGTCGCCATGGGCGTCAACCCACGGCTGACAACGCCGGTGCGGTTCCCATGTTGGGATCGGTTACCGTTTCGCCCTGTAACATCTCGAACCATGCGTCGCGCAACACACGCACGCGGAACAACACTTCGTGTACCGCCGCCGGATCCTTTTGGCAGTTGCCTCGCGTCAACAGGTCATTGAGGTAATCGTAGAGCCGCCACATCGTATCGGCGAATTCACCGCCCTGCTCCCGGTTCAAGCAGGTTTGCAACTCCACCAGAATATCCCGCGCTCGACTGATGTTGTAGTGCACCACACCGGCGGACTCAACGAAGTCCTCCTGCCCGAACGCCTGCAAAGCCCGCTCCAGGAAAACAATCGCGCCATCGTAAAGCATCAACACCAGACGGCCCGGATCGGCCGTCTGCACAGCGACTTGTCGGTACGCGCTGACGGAATGGGACAGGTTCATTGGCCCGAATCGGTTAGTCTTCCTGCTCCGGCACACCTTTGACCGCCAGCAAATTGGCGATTCCGCGCAAGATCGTCTCCGGCGGATAGTCGCGATTGACGATCAATTCCCGGGCGCGTTCTACCTTGTCCTGACGCACGTCCGGAGTCGCCTGCAGGGCTTGGTTGACGGCTTCACTTTGCCGCAACTCCACTTGGCTCGCCTCGCTGACGGGTTTCTGTGCCGTCACAGGCCTTTGGCCGGCTATTGGTCCGACGGGGCCCATCCTGTTATTGGCGTTGATCTGCATTTGTTTACCTCATAGTTTTCCTGCTAACGCATCTATCGGTCATCCTCCAAAATACTTTAGCGCCCCGGCAACGTCGCCAACAGCGCTCCCGCCGCATATTGTCCGAAGCGGCTCGGCGACAACAGGATACCTTCCCCGTCCGCCGATACCGGAATTCCGCGCAGTTGGCCTGCTGCAAACTCCTTGGCTGAGCGCACCACTTTCGGATTACCCGCATCGAACACCTCGTCCGCCGCCCACAACACCGTCTGGCCGCTGCGATCCACCAGCTTCAAACTCCACCCCACTGCCACCGGCCGGTACGGACGGTATTGCGTCAGTCTCGCGAACAACACCGCGTCACACCCCGTCGCGTCCCGGATTTGCGCCATCAAATTCGCCGGCAACTTTTCCTCCGCCGACCACTGCGAACGTTCCGTCCAGTCAGTCAACTGCTGCGGCGAGACCATGACCACCTCGAATGCCCGGCACTTGCCCAGTTCGCGCCACAAGACCGCTTCCTGCGTCGCGCGTCCCGACTCCGCGACGTTGTCCGTGCCCTCGACCGTGACCGGCAACACCGCCACGCGACGCCAGGTGACCGGCAACTTCTCCTGCGCCTTGTACACGTTCGTCGGATGGTGAAACCACAAACTCTCTTCTCTCTCCTCGGGCGTTGGCGGACGCGGCCCGAAGTTCTGCGCCGCCTCCAGACCGCCGGCGAGCGACAACGACAACAGTGTGACCCAGATCGTTTTCATGAGTTCGATGAGTTGTTGTTGAACTGTCGTGTCAGGTATTCCATCTGGGCGTTGATCCGTTGCTGCGCCTGCTCCATCGCCATGAACGCCGCCAGCATCCGCTCGCGGTCGCTGGCGATCCGCCTCTCCATCGCTTCGATCTGCCGGTCAATGTCGGCGCTCTGCTTGGTCAACGTGTCTTGATGGACGGCGATCCAGCCCTCGTCGCCGGTGATGTTGTCGAGGTACTCGGTGAAACGCGGCGCGATGCCGGTCGTTGCCGTCGTGAACAACGCTTTCACGTCAGCGAGATTGTTCGTCAACGCGCTGTCCAGCGCGTCGGCGTTGTCGAGCGTCAACTGGTTGTCGTAGCCGCTGGTCTTGTAGCCGAGTTGGCTGAGACGGCTGATGGCGCCGCTGAGGCCGGAGACGCTGGACGCCGCCAGGCTGCGGAGACGAGCGGCGAGGCTGTTGACATCGCGCTCCCCTGCCAACAGTCCGGCGGTGACTTCACCGTCGGCATCCGTTGAACTCGCCGTGTCGGTCTCGATCAACGACTGGATTTTGTTGTAGGCGTCCACGAAATCCGTGATCGCCGTCTTGATCTTCGCCGTGTCAGCGCCAACCTCGACGCTGAAGGAGCCGGTCTGGTGGACGGTGACGCTGAGGCCGCCGTCGGTGACGGTGTTGGTTGGGCTGACCCGCGGATCGCTGCCGTTGACGGTGTAGAGCAGGTTTTGTCCGCGTTGCAGTGTGCCGGTGGCGAGACCGGTGGCGGCGAGGAAATTGCCGGACACGTCGGCCAGCGCAAAGCCGATGTCGCCGGCGGCTTTGTTGGTGAGCGTGAAACGGTCAGCGAGCGCGTCGTAACTGGCGGTGACGCCGGCGGCGGAGTTGTTGATGCGGGCAAGCACATCGTTGACCGTGTCAGTGGCGGCGTCGTAGCTGATGGTGACGCCGTTGATTTGGAACGAGCCGGAGCCGGTGATCGGCGTGGTGAAGTTGGCGGCATCGAGGTGCGAAGCGGGTTTGACGGCGCCGAGGGAACCGCTGCTGGTGATGGCGCCGGTGCCGTTGTTGGTGAGGCGGGCGGCAGTCAGGAAATTGCTGGTGTCGGTCGCGCTGCCGAGGACGATCTCGCTGCCGCTGGCGAGCGTGATGGTGTCGGCGCCGGCGTTGTAGGTGGCGGTGACGCCGGTGGCGGCGGTAATGTTGTCGAGGATGTCCTGGAGCGAGTCGGTGGTGGCGACGGAGAGTTGTTGGCCGTTCACGGTGAATGTGCCGGCGGTGGCGAACGGATCGGCCGGGTTGAGTGGCGCACCAACGTCGGCTGCGCCGCGCAGGGCGGCGGCGGAGGCGAGTTGGGTGACGGTGAAATTGTACGTGCCAACGGTGGCGCCGGCAGTAGCGCTGGTGGTGGCTTTTGTGGTGTCGCTCACGCTGGTCTGACGGCTGTCGAAGAGTTCGGAAGTGAGCGCGGCGAGTTTGGACTGAAGGGTGGCGATCTGGGTTTTGAGGCTGGTGTAGGCGGTGTTTTGTCGTTGGATCAGGCTTTGCTGGGTACGGAGAGTATTTTCGGGGACGCGCTCCAGGGCGATGAGCTGGTCCACAATGGAACTGTAGTCTATGCCGGAGGCGAGACCTGATAATGTGACGCTTGAAGCCATGTGGGTAATTCTTTCCGAGGGTGCTTATTGAGCAGGTGCTTTGCCAGTTTTCTGGCTAGGAAGCCCACAACCCGGACGGCGGCTTGCACCGTCCGGGTTGCGAGTGTTCATGCTGACGGATCAGAGTTATTGCAACAGCTTCAGCACGCTTTGCGGGACGGCGTTGGCCTGGGCGACCATCGCGGTGCCGCTCTGGACGAGGATGTTGTAGCGGGCGAACTGGGTCGCCTCTTCCGCAACGTTCACGTCTTTGATGCGGCTGTTGGCGGCCGAGAGGTTTTCCTTCAGCACCCCGAGCTGCTCGGTCGTGTAGTTCAGCCGCGTGATGTTGGCGCCGACGACCGCGCGGTCTTCGGTCAACAGTTGGATCGCGGCCTTGACGTTGGTCAACGCAGTCGCGGCGTTGGCCGCGGTGTCCACGCTGGAACCGGTCGCGGTCGTGTACGCGCCGGCGCCGAGGTCCACGCCGGACATGGCGAAGGTGCTGCCTTCGCTGTCAATGACGACGTTGAGGGCGGTGCCGTCGAACAGATCCACGCCGTTGAACTGCTTGGTGGCGATGTCGGTGATGTACGCGCCGAGTTGCTGGAACTCGCCGTCGTAGAGCGCGCGGTCCGCGTCGGTGATGGTGACGTCCTGGCTGAGCACGGCCAGTTCGCTCATGCGATCGAGCGCCTTGCCGACCTTCGCGAGGAAGCCGTCCTGGGTCAGTTCGAACGACGCGGCGGCGCCGACGTCCTTGATCGCCGCGTTGATGCGGCTGACCTGGGCGTCCAAGCGCAGTGACACTGCCAAGCCGGCGGCGTCGTCATCAGGCGTGATGATCTTCGAGCCCGAGGACAGGCGAGCGAGGGACTTGTTCAGTTTTTCTGTGGAATCCGCGAGCAACCGTGAGGACCGTGCCGCGGCGATGTTTGTGTTGATGACCATTGCTACTACTCCTTCCGTGAGTTTTGCCCCGTGTGGGGCGTTGTTCACGACAGCATCCGTGCTGTCGGGCCTTCTTTGTTGGGGCGCTGCCACTTCCCCGTCGGCTCTTTCAGGCTGCCAACCGCCTTTGCATCTCACTGCACCTTATCGGCGAGTTGGCGAATGACTTTAGCGATGGCGAGGAATTTTCGGGACGGCTGAGGCGCCGCGGATCAACGCGGCCTGATTGGCGCGCTGGATTTCATCGTACACTTCCTGCCGATGCACCGTGACCTGTGGCGGCGCTTCGATGCCGAGTTTCACCACGCCGCCGTCCACGTGCAGCACCGTGACGCGAATACCGCCGTCAATGACGATGCTTTCGTTGGGTTTGCGGGAGAGGACGAGCATGGTGGTCAGGCGGTTGGCAGTGGATGTTGGGTGCTGTAGTCGGCGGCGTTAGTCGGCACGGATTGTTTGCCGACCCAAGTGGAGCGGTTCAACACGATCGGTCCCTTGAGATTGACGGTGGCGTGCCCATCGGAGTGCAACGTGACGATGTTCAACAACAACGCATCCTCCGGCGTTTGCAATCCGAGGAACTCGGCGTCGGTTGCGGGGATGTTCGGCTGGTAATCGGCAATGACTTCCCCCGGTGGCACCACCAGAAATGCCAAGCTCGGATCGTCTGGCCGTTGCAACCACAAGAACGGCGCTTCTTCGAGCCGGCCAGTCAACACATACTCCTTGACCGACTCAAATCCCAGCAACCCTGACGGCAGACGCACCGGCTGTCCTGAGCAAGACGGAGAGGCCACGGTTGTTTCGGTCAGCTTCATCGGTTCACCGGAGTCAGGACGAGTCCCGCAAACACTGGCGCCAGACATCCACGCGGTCGGTCAGTTCAAGGCGTGCCAGATACTTGGTGTCAAACGGAGCGGTCTTGGTGCGGGAAGGCGCTTCTTGCAGCAGCCCGCGAGCAACATGAACGGCAGTGAGCGGTGTAAACGAAGTGTCTTTGCTGCGCGAGGGTTCGTGATGAAACCCCACCGCTTCGACCAGCGGCGACGGCAGGCCCCAGATAGCGAGCAGGTACGCGCCGACATCCGCATGGGAACTGCTGAACACGCGGCGTTCCTCCTCCTCCAACTGTCCTCGTGACTTCGTAGACCGGTACAATGCGGCGTACTGTGTGGGCAGGTTGGCCGCAAAGATCAACTGGCCGATGTTATGCAACGCCCCGGCGGTGAACGCCTGTTCCAGCAACTGCGTGGAGCCCTGTTCGCGCTTGGCGATCTTCATCGCCAAATTGCCAATGCGTATGCCTCTCGCGCAAATCTCCTGCAAGGGCAGACCACCCAAGTTCGTCATGTCGAACGCGGAGAACAGATGCGCAGCCATCGCCATCGCGCGAATATTGTTCACGCCAAGTATGACCACTGCTTCCGTCACATTGGAAATGGGATACCCACCGCCGAAGTACGCCGAGTTCACCAGTTGAAGCATTTTCGCCGTGAGCGCCGGGTCGGTGGCTGCGATCTCCGCAATGTGGTCAGCGTGCGTGTCGGGCGACTGCAGCGCCTGGGAGATAAGGAAGTACACCAGCGGGATGCTGGGCAGGTGTTTCATCTTGCCCACCAGACCGCGCAGGGGTTCGTACATGACCCACTGTTGCAATTGCTGGATACGCTGGAGCGTCGCCAGAAACTCCTTCAACGTGAACGGTTTCCTCATGAACTGATGCGCCGTGGCCACACCTTTCATCACCTGTTCCGGCTCCGCGTAGCCCGACAGAATGATGCGCACTGTGCTGGGCCAGCGCTGTTGCACCTCGGCGAACAAATCCGCCCCGCTCATGTTCGGCATCCGCATGTCGGACACCACCACGTCGAACGATTTGTTCTCCAGCAATCCCAACGCATACAGCGCGTCCGGCGCAAATGCCATTTCCCACTGATCCTTCAGCGGTTCCATCGCCAGTTCGATGATCTGCAGAATCTGCGGCTCATCGTCCACAAACAGAGCGCGTGTTTTGGCTGGTGTGCTCATCGCGGGGGAACCCGTCGTCAAGTTGTGGCATGCAGACAACTGCGCCACGCAACCACGCGGTTCTGAAGTTTGATCTGAGCGAGGTATGCCATGTCAAGAGCGTCTCGCGTAGCAGGGGAATCCTCCTCCTGTAACAAACCGTAGGCGACATGGACGGCGGTGAGCGGAGTGAAGCAGACCTCCTTGCTGCGTGATGGTTCGTGGTGATAGGCCACCGCCTCGACCAGCGGCACCGGCAAGCCCCACACACCGAGCAGATAGGCACCCACGTCGGCATGCGACGCGCCGAAGGCGCGTCGCTCTTCTTGCACTAGGCTTTCATGGGACTTCGCAGACCGGTACAATGGGGCGTATTGAGAGGGCATATTGGCCGCGAGAACCAGTTGGCCGATGTCTTGCAACGCCCCGGCCGTCAATGCCTGTTCAACTTGCACCTGCGAGCGCTGTTCTGTCTTGGCGATCTTCATCGCCAGCGTGCCCACGCGCAGGGAGCGGTCGGAAATCGCGCGCACAGGCAGTGCGACAAGTTGTTTCACATCGAACGCAGAGAACAGTTCCGTGGTCATTGCCAGAGACCGGATCGTGTTCGCACCCAGCAGAACCACCGCTTCCATCGGACTGGAAATCTGTCGCGCGTAGCCGAAGAAAGCCGAATTGACGATCTGGAGTATTTTTGCCGTCAGCGCCGGGTCGGTCGCCACGATGCCGGCGATGCGGGAGGCGTGAACATCGGGCGATTGCAGCGCCTCAGTGAGGGAGAAGTACACCAGCGGGATGCTCGGCAGGTGGCTCATCTTCGCCACCAAGCCGCGCAAGTGTTCGTTCATCACCCATTGATTCAACTGCTGGATCCGCGTCAGCGTCACCAGAAACTCCTCCAGCACGAACGGCTTAATCAGGAAGCGGTGCGCCGTTTTCACCGCCAGACTGACCTGCTCCGGCTCGGCGTAGCCAGACAGGATGATGCGCACTGTGTGCGGCCAACGCCGCTGCACCTCTGCGAAGAATTGCGCACCGTTCATTGTGGGCATGCACATGTCCGACACAACCACGTCGAACATCTGTTTCTCCAACAGCGCCAGCCCCTGCATTGCGTCCGGGGCAAACGCCGTCTCCCACTCGTTCTGCAACGGCTCCATTGCCAGCTTGATGATCTGCAGAATGTGTGGCTCATCATCCACAAACAACACACGCGTTTTCGTTTTGACGGCTGCGCTCAAAGCAAAAGCCCTCCTCCGTTTCCTTTACCACACGGGTACCAAAGTTGACAAGTTTTCTTAGACAGGGGTTACAACTTGAGCAGTCTTGGGATTACAACCAGAGGCAATTTGATGCGAATTACAAGTAGGGAACTGCATCGTGACCTTTCCAAGTCAGTCACTATCAGTTCATTGGAGTGGCGCGCCCAGCAGGAGTTGAACCTGCCTTGGGCCGCCGCCGCGCGAAAGGCTGCCGGCAAGAAACTGGGACGTGGTCGCTGGACCGCTTGTCTGAAAGATGGAACACTGCTCATCCTGAAACCATGATGGACAAGACCTACATCGACACCGTCCGTCTCCTGCTCGAATGTGCCCCGGCGGTGTTTGCATCGCCCGGCATGGCTATGAAGGGCGGCACGGCAATCAATCTGTTTGTCGAGGACATGCCCCGGCTGTCTGTGGACATCGGCGTGGTGTACACAGATCATCGCGCGTCACGCGAGGAGGCGTTACTGGCCATTTCCAGCGCCTTGGAGGGCGCTCGTGAACATGGGGATCGACGCCGAGATTTCGGCAACCAAGGATGGCGATGAGATCAAGCTGTTCATTCGTCGCGGGCGACTCCAAGTGAAGGTGGAAGTGAATCACGTCTTTCGCGGCACCGTCTTGCCGGTGGTTTTACGGCAATTGGGCCGCGAGGCGCGACGGCTGTTCACTATGGAATTATCCGCCCCACTCTTAGACACGGCGGAACTGTACGGCAGCAAATTGGTTGTTGCGATGGATCGTCAACATCCCCGCGATCTGTTCGATGTGCGTGGACTCTTCAAGCGTGGTCGTTTGCCCGCCGAGGTCGTCGAATGCTTCGTTTGCTATCTCGCCGGCCATAACCGCCCGGTGCATGAAGTTCTATTCTCACGAGATGTGAATATCGCCTCTGCATTTGCCAACGAGTTCGTGGGTATGACGCGGAATCCGATTGCACTAGACGAACTTTACGATGTCCGTCGCGAATTGAAGAAGGCGCTTCCCGCCGCACTGACGCCGGACCAGCGACAGTTTTAATGGGTCTGGTTGCTGGCACACCCGACTGGCAGTTGGTGAAATGCGCCCATCTTTTGGAGTTGCCGACAATCCGCTGGAAACTCCTCAACCTCGCCAAACTCAAGAAGTCCAATCCGCACAAGTTCTCCCACCAATTCGCGCAACTGCGTACACGATTTGCCGTGTGAGGCAAGGAAGCCATGCCGTCAGCAAGTCGCCGTAGCACTTCCACACCCGTGGCCACAGTTCCCCATTTCCCGGTCACGTTCAGGTAACGCAGCGATATAGTCATTGTGAGAGCACGGTTTTGCGCAGCCGTTTTTCGGGTGACGCTTTGGTGACGCACCGGATGCGCGTCGTTGCGTGTTGTTGCTTGTCCTTGCCGATGGAGAAAGTGACAGAATCCCCAGTGCTGAATCCCCAGTGCTGCTTGCTCAACGCCGCCCTTCTTGTTACACTCCGCGCCATCCACATGGGAAGGAACGAGGCACAAACACGATTCGATTTGATTGACCCAGCCCTATTCGCAAGAGGATGGGAACGCGGCGATATCAAGATCGAGGAAACGCTGCCGGCAGTGGACATCGTGCATCACAAGGGACAGCGCCGGTCCAAAGGACGCACCGATTACGTTCTTCGCCGTCCACTCACTCCAGACACAGAACCGGTGCCACCGGCCATTCTGGAAACGAAACGCGAAGGCTTGCCGCCGGAACACGGACTGCAACAGGCCAAAGGCTACCGCTACGGCCACCTCCACAATGTCCGCTTTGTCTTTTCTTCCAATGGCAGCCAGTTTGTGGAGTATGATGAGGACGCCACCCGCCGAACTGGATGCGCTGGAACAGAAGTGGGCCGCACTTGTTCGCGAAGCCCGCGACGCCGATGCCAAAGCCCAAGATATTGAGGACACCGTTTACGATTTGAAAGCCGTCAACCCAAACCGTCCGCCAGACATTGACACGCGCACCCCCGCCGAGCTTCTCACCGTCATTGCTGAAAAAGGTCGTGAAGCCGAAGAAGCCTTGGTGCGTT
>Ga0233425_10000959_pt1 | contig 69092 bp, 49 predicted proteins | sample Watercolumn_Towu_2_FD_181712 | JGI IMG/M metagenome (GOLD analysis project Ga0233425, IMG submission 181712) | Freshwater microbial communities from Lake Towuti, South Sulawesi, Indonesia - Watercolumn_Towuti2014_140_MG | ecosystem: Environmental > Aquatic > Freshwater > Lake | place...
CGAAAACGGAAGGGGCTCCCGGAACCGCTGGGTGGGTGGCAACAGAAAGGCCAGGAGTTGCATCCGGGATTGGCGCGACGCCCAACGCGGTTTTTGCGCATGGCGGTCAATGTGTCAACGCGGTTCGTCGAGGAACTCGGATCGTGGAAACAGACCGCGGTCAAAAACCAGAAAATATCCAAGACACTCAAACTTTTTTTCCCGGTGCGGCCCAAATGATCGACCGACGCACGCCATAATTGTGGCTTGGGCAGCCAAGGTACCAACGTCATTCCAGTATGCGCATTTGCCGGCAAATTCGCGTCATTGCCGTCGTCCAACAAGTGTTCCAGCAGGAAGCAGGTGCCGAATACATAGACCCCCATGGACGCCGCCGCGACCCCGTCGGCACCGCTTCTTGAGACTGGACCTGTCACCTGGGAATTGTTGGCCGCATATGTGCAGGACGCGTTCGCTCGCGGCGAATCCGGCGTGTACCGTCGCGCGCTCGAACAATTCGACCAGCTGCTGGTCCACGGCGCGATGACCAAGACGCATGGCAATCGGGCAGCCGCAGACGAGCTACTCGGCTTGAGCCACCCGACGTTGCGTGCCAAACTCCGTGGTATCGCCGGCCGCGAAGACGAGAAGGATTACGGCCACCGCCCGAACGTCGCCGACATGGGCGACGGTCCAGTTGGACTTACTTCTTCAGAAAAACGTCGCTATGAACGACGACGCGAAGTAAATCTGCAGTTCGATAATCACCCGCCCCCAACTCGGCCCCCTTACGCTCGAGAAACTCGAGTTCACTGTAACTTAACTCGCGGCCAACGGCGTAGGTCGCAAGTTGCTTGAGGAAACTGAACGCGATCCGGTCCTGCCGCTTCCCAACCAGATAATCACGCAGTTCGATCCAACCGGTCACGACCGTCCCGTCGGGCAAAGTGGATGGTATCGGAGACGCGCTTGGATTGCCGAACAATCCTCCTGCGTCAAAGTCCTCGAACGGAAATCCCCACGGATCGATCCCGGAATGGCACTTCGCGCAGCCGGGTTGATTGCGGTGCAATTCCAGTTTTTCGCGCAGGCTGAGCATCGCGCCAGGATCGTCCCGCAGTTGAGGAACATTGGGAGGTGGGTCGGCAGGAGGCTCCGCGATGATCTTTCGCGCAAACCATGCGCCGCGTTTGATGGGATTCGATTGTCGCCCATCGGATAATCCCGCCAGGACACCGGCCTGTGCGAGAATTCCGCCCAGCCGCTGTCGTGGGTGCGGAATCGGAATAAACTCGAAACCGCTCTCGCACTGGTCGCCCAGATTGTAATAGCCGGCTACTACTTCGTTCGCCATGATAAAGTCGCTGTCAATCAGTTCCCGCAGCGGCCGATTGTGCTTGATCAAATAACTTACGAACTTTACTGGTTCCTCGCGCAGCTGCGGTTTCACGTCCCGCGTCAACTTCGGAAACTTCTGATTATCGACCGCCAGCAGATCCAGCTTGTCCAGGCTCAGCCATTGTGTCACAAACTCGCGCATGCCTTGTTCGAACCGCGCGTCGCGCATCATCCGGTCGATTTGAACGTCGAGCTGCCCGTGCAGAGTTCCGCCGCCGGCCTCTGACAATAACTCCGCGTCGGGCATACTGTTCCAGAGAAAATAGGACAACTTGGACGCCAGTTCGAACGGGCCGAGATCTTCCGGTTGCGGCGTCGAGCTTTCTTCGAACAGGAACAGGAACTGAGGCGACGTCAAAACGACAAGCAGCGCGTCTTTGATGCTGCGTTGGAAATCTCCCTGCTCTGCGAGCGATTGCGATTGAACGCCAAGCAATCGTTCCAGCTCGTCGGCGGTCACCGGCCTGCGAAAAGCGCGCGTGGCGAATGACTGCAGGATCTCCCGGGCGTAGGCAGTGGGGTCGGCAGCGTTGGGCGAGTCAATAAATATGCGCCGATGCGATTCTGGCGGCCATTCGCGGAAATAAGGTCCTTCGAATTCCACGGAGCGAACGATCAGACGCGGCATGTCGCGACCGTCGGTGTACTCGCTGCGAATGCCGATTTCGTGGACGCCGGCGAGGTAGTTCACATTGTCCGGCTCGACGTCGGGACTAGGAAAATCACGAATCGCCCCATGAAAGACATACTCCCGCAATTCCGATGATTCGACTCGCTGGGGCGCGCCGATCCGCGTCATCGTGCTGCCACAATCGCGACGTAAGCCAAGATAGGTGCCGAGCGACGGGACTCGACGTTCAAATGCTTCGAACCGCTGGGCTTGCGCGCCGGATCGATCCAGGTGTCGAAAGACAAAACGACGCAGTCGGGACTGCTCCCCTTGCAAGAACTGAAGCCGCTGTTCGCCTTTCTCAAGTCGAAGCAGCAGAAACGCCGCGACCAGCGGCATGTCGGTGGTTCCCGGAGCTGCATCGGCGAGCGGCCTCGTCGACGGCTGACCGGAAAAGACCCGATTACCCAGCCGAAAGGCGACTAACCCTGGGGCGTTGCCCGGCGAGAAATGCAGGTCGACCTGATAAATGCCGTCGACCGGAATGCTGAACGTGGCGTCGGAAAAATCGGCAGGATCGTCGCGGGCGACGACGATTGCATCCGGGCCTTCCATCGTCGGAACCCCCGGCTCCAACAACAGTCCATCATCATATCGCGCGGCCCGCACGGTCACTTGAAAGTCACCCTCGTCGGGAAGTTGTCGCAACGAAATCTTGAAGTTGGCCATCGGCCCGTAGGTGTTCGACTGGCCAAAAATCTCGGGGCTGGGTATCGCCGGCCGCAATGCCAATCCCTCGGGCAATACGCGGAAGGCCTCACCTTTGGGATAGCCGGGCGTACCCCGCATGCAGGCAAAAACGGCGTGATATATGCTGTCGTACTTCCTCCAACCTCGAACAGTGTCGTTGCCGGCATAACCTTCGATAAAGTCATAGGCCGTGCGCATGCGAACAGATTCGAAATCAAATGGCTTGGACGGACGAGGTTCCGTCACGACAAAGTCAGCGTTGTTCAACAAGTGGCTGTTGGCCCCGAGTACCAGGGGGTCCGGACATGGCGCCGGATTGAGCGCTGCGCCGATTTCCATACGAAAGCACTGAATTCGCGGTCGGGATGCGGGATCGACGATACAGCGATCGATCGCCTGTTCAGCAATCTGAAAATAGGTCTCGGCCTGCAACGGCGACAGAATCATCGCCTGCGCGTTATTGGTGAATCCGTCGCGTGATACTGCGTCGGGCGGAAGCGACTCGCTGAGATCTTCTTCCAGTGCCAGCAGGTCGCGTAAGGTATTGCGGTATTGCGCCACGGTCAAACGCCGCGCTGCCCCGTTGCGGCTTTGGTCTTTCCTACGCGCTTGATCGAGCGTCCGCTGAACCCAGCGCACCACCTGCTGGCGATCACTTTCACCGGGCTGTGCTTCCTCCGACGGCGGCATCGATCCTTCTGAAAGCTGCTGCAGCACGCCTTTCAAGATTCGCAACTGCCGAACGTCCGGATCAGGGCCCAATCGGTCGACTCGCACACCGGACTTGGTGACCGATTCATCATGGCAACGCACACAGTACTTATTCAGGAACGGCGAAATCGCTATTCGAAACTGGTCCGCCTCAGCATTTGAAATGTCATCGGCTTCGTCCTGAGGCACTTCTCGGTCGGCCCTCGTAGCGGCAAGCTGTGCCCGCACAAATCGGCACGGCATGGAAAAAAGCACGGTCGTAACGAGAGCGGTACCGACCAAGACCTTCCAGCGTCGCCCATGTGCGGCGTGCAGCAGGAGAAAAGCAGGATCCGGCTGGGGATGGTCGACGGCCGTTCGATTGGTCATTGGCTGGTCGCGGCGACGCCTGGGAGGTTATTGATTCTGCGGCCAAAAAGGCAGGTGGCCACAGTATAACCGCTTTGTTTGCCAATGTTAACGCTGACCAGGCGCCCCAATCGCCGCTCGCCGCTTGCCGCTCGCCGCTCGCCGCTCGTCGCCGCTCGCCGCTCAACGATTCGTTCGCAGAACATTTGGCTGGGTGGAGACCGCCTCAGGCTGCGATCGATCCAGCCCCAGGTCTCCCCAGTCGTATTGTTCGTCCGCGGCTCGCGTCGCCGAAGCTTGCACCACCGGTGATTTTCCGCTCGGCCGTAACCGATTCGACGGTTGGCCAGGATTGTACCGGGCCTGGGGCCCTTCCCGATCGCCAGCACGGTCCGGAGCGGCGTCCCCATCTGCCGCTGGAGCCGGAGCCTCCGGCCGGGGCCGGGTGGCCGGCGAGGGACCTCCCGTTTGCGGTCGCTGGATCATTCCCATGCCGTCGGAATACGAATCGCCTCCGACCGAACTCCCCATTCCATCGACGGACCCGCGGCTGACCACGTTAGGACGCGTGTAGCCATAATTCAGGTAATAGCTGGCGTCACGCTGCCGCGCCTGGCCAACTGCGTCCCAATACGCCTTCGCCGGCCAAGGTCCTTCAGCCAGTTGGATACCATTATGTTCGAGCAACGTGCCCTTGCGATAATGCACATTTGCCAGCGACTTGTTGTAATTCACCAGTGACTGGTAGTAGGCGACCTGAGCCTGTGCACGGCGACGTTGAGCATCCAGAACCAGATCAGCCGTCGCAGCCCCGAACTCCTCCTTCGCTTCGTTCGCCTTCACTTCATCTTCGGCCGCGATCAAGTAACCGAGGTTCGATTGGGCAAGGTTGTAGTCGGCGTCCAGGTTGCGAATCGCCGCCGCGAGCAGATGGGATTGATTCAATTCCATCTCTTCCAATTGGGCTTTGGTGCGAGCCAGTTGCAACTGCGCGTTTCGAATGCCTGCCAATTCTCTTCGGGCGCCCAGGCGAGGCGGGAGGATGGTCAGCCCAAAACTGGCCTCCTGGTAGTTGCCCTCAAACAACTCATCAAATGCCGTCGATCCGGGCGCAGGAAAATTCAGCCCGTTCCTGCTGGCATTCATCAACTCGTCACCGCGGCCCAGCCAGCGATACAACCAGGTGGCGTTGATCTGCGGCAGCAGCTGATTGCGTGCCGATACCAGTTCCAATTCCCGCTGTTTGATCCGCCACTTCTGCTGCCGCAATTCGGTGCTTTTGAATAGTGCTTCAGCATGAATGTCGTGCCATTCAAAATCGACGCGTGCGACGGTCGGAGCATCCTTGGGCCGAATCAGCCGCCCGTCCGTGGACGCCAGCCCCATCAGCCATCGCAAGCGGTTCTCGGTGCTGTAAAGATCACGCAGGGCCGTTTCGGCCGCGGCACGAAACTGAAAGAACTGACCGCGGGCCTGGGCCTCCGCTTGCGCCTCGCCACCTTGCGCTCCTCGCAAGTTCTTTTCGTGAATGATGTTCCACGTACCACGAGTGGTATCCCTGCCGATCCTCGCCGCCTCCAGATTGCGGAAAGAAAAATGCAGGTCCCAATAGGCCGTTTCTACGTCCATCAACAAGTTGCGAACGGCCGCTTCAAAATCGGCGATGCTGATGTCGGTATTGATGCGAGCCAATACGACCGGAATGCGATTGATCTGGACGCCGCTGCCGCGACCCAACGGCACGATTCCTTCGATTTCCAGCGAGGAGATCCAGTCGCCAGGGATCGGACGAGTGGCCAGCGACTGGTTGTTCCAATTAAAGTCCGTCCTGCTGCGAAACGTCGTGACGTTTCCAAACGCCGACTTCTTGCTGATCGCCGCGGTGAAGTCGCTGTCATTCTGCTGAAATAGCGAAGGCTGAAAATTTGCGAATGCTCCCGCGAAGTTCTGCGGCCGATCGGTCTTGTTATAGGTACCGCTCACGAACGGCTGCGCGTCAAAGTCCGAAAGCGCATCTTCTACACCGGTGGGATTCGTGGAGCGATCGATCCCGCCGTTCGGTGCCTGCACATTGCCCGTAGCACCGACCAGCCGCGTCTGACCCGTCGTCTGCGATTCCGTAATCGAAGGGTCGAAGATGGTCGCCAGAGTCGCAACCCGTTCAATCAATGCGTCGGAAAACCCGAAGTTGCCCTGAATCGAGCCTGCATTGCGAATGACTTTGCTGTTCTGCAAGGCGATGCCGACGCACTCTTCCAACGTCAGATCCCACATCTCCTGAACGTCCGGGTTGCTGACAACAAACGGCTGCATCGCCTGCTCGACCTCCGCCAGGCGCGGCTGATCGTAGTCCGGGTGCTCCACTTGGGTCGCACTATCAAGGTAATGCGAAAGATCACCGTCGTCATGAAAATAGAAGGGCTGCATCGGATGGCATCCGGAAAAGACGGATGTCATGGCCAGCAACACCACCACGTACGGCTTGGTTTTCTGGATCATCGATCGTCCCTTACCTGGCTCATTTCGAACGCAGGCGCGTTCATCAAAGGGGGAACCGGATTCCGGCCTTCGGCCGACCCGCCACGTGTCCATCAAGGCCCCCCTTGACGACTGCGCAATGAAACGCACGACGTGCGCACGTTCCACCGAGAACAATCGGTTGCCTAGGTATCGACCACGGGCAACGCTTACTTTGACAAATCGGAATAATCCGCAGGATTTTTCCGACCGGCAACTCCTGCCCGATCCACCCAGACCCCCCAAAGCCCCCTATTGGATCGAAGTTCTCCCTCACAATCGCCCGGAGCCCTCCCATGGATGGCCCTCGCAGGGCTCTCTCTGCTCGGCGCGCGTACCGTCAACGGTCGCAGTGGTCGTCCGGCGCAGACGCCGGATCATGCTGGCAGGTGGGGCGATAGACCATCAACCAGTCGTTACCCTGGGCGGTGAATTCCACGCTGCCGCGCATCCGTTCACCGTCGAGCAGCGCCTGCCAGTTTTCCTCGCTATTGGCCCGCAGGCAGAACTCGCCCTGATCGATTCGCTTCACGGTGCCGCGCTGTCCCGAGAGCGGCCCCTGGTACGCGAGGTAGATGGGGCGATGGTCGGCCAGCCGGCGGCAGAGGCCGCGAAATTCCCGACAAGGATCGACGCCTTCCGGCACGCTCCAGGTTCGTAACGCCGAGCCAGAGTGGGACTCGAACATCCAATCGAAGTGAAAGGAGCCATCGTCCAGATCGTGTCGCAAAATGGAGAACCGCAGCTTGATTGAATTCGGCCGATCGAGAGTGTTCACAAAAAAAGCCTCCGCAGCGCACCGATCCCAAGAAGCAGGGGGTACGACTCGGAACCATTCCAGAAACAGATCGTAGCATGGGGCTCCCGGCCCGTGCAGATACTGGTCCGGGCCCGGCAAGACATGGGCATGTTCTCGTACGAATGCTAAGGGCGCAGGACGGTGAGTTCGGTGGTTTTGGAAATACCGACGGGACTCAACCGGCTGCGAGCCTGAACTTCGATCGTGAAATTTCCGGAATCGCTGGCGGAACATGTGACGGTGATGCGTCGGGTCGCGGTGCGGCGATCAGAAGCGGGGCCCAGCGATTCGATCGTTGGAAACACCAGCGTTTGCGGGTCGGTTACCGCAGGATAACGTTCATCGTTGCGGAATCCAATCACCGACTCCGGCTTGATTCCGGCGGGAAAGCGAACCGCCAACACCAGGTCGCGATCTTCCACGTCGCGTCGATTCGTGATTTCGATGACCAGGTTCGAGGTTTCTCCGAACTGGATCGGATTGCCGTTGAGCCCCAGCGTCAGCGACAGGCCGTCTCCCGCCGCTGCCGGGTTTGGCTCTGGATCGTTTCCAATGGGGTCGCGCGAGTTAGCTCGATCGGCATCCGCGGGATCGGTTGTAGCGCCGCCGCCGGACGGGACACCCCCCTCGGCGTCAACGATTTCCAGTTCAGCGCGATCCTCAACGCTGAGATTCGGGTTCGCCGTCACTCGCACTCGACAGCCCGACACCTGACTTGGATTCAGGCACAGGCAGTCGATATTGTAGACCTTGCGCTGATTGGGATAGAGCGTGCGCAGGTCCCAGGTCAAGGGAAAAACCCCCGGTTCCAGACCAGCCGTCACTGCCTTCGGCTGCAACGACCGATCGAGGTCGACGGTCAATCGAACGTTATTCAGCGTTTCGCGGGAGACGTTTTCCACGTCGACCTGGTATCGAATCGTCTGTCCGGTTCTGGCTTGGGTCGGCCCGTTAAGCCGAACCTGAACTTTACTCCGCGCCGGCATCCCGCCGGGCGGCACGAGAGCACGGAGGCATGCGCGGGCCGACGCAGTGTGGCCGCCATCTGCTGTGGCCTGGACGGTATGGCAAGGGTTGCCGCTATCGCGCAAACGGAACGTCAATTCGATCGGCACCGTATCGCCGGCCTCGATGAACGGAATCGAACGCTCGATTGCCTGACCGGCCTGGCTGACGTGGGCGAACGCCGGATCAAAACGGTCGACGACGCGCACGTTCGTCAATCGCTGATCGCTTCGATTGGTGATTTCGACTCGGAACTGCACATCGCTGCCGACTTCCGCTGTATCGGGGCCGATAATCTCGATCGCCAGCGCCGGCTCGAACACCTGAACCCTGTCGTGCTCGTCTTCCGCAAGCAGTCCATCCAAGCTTTGTGCGCGCACGGCAAATCGGGCGTCGCCTGAGCGGATCGCTTCCACTTGGATGTCGATGGCGCGGGAAGTCAGTCCCGGCAGGTCGCCGATTTCCCATTCGATTCTGTCGGCAAACACACGTCCGCTGGGCGTACTCTGCAGGAACCGCCAATGGGGAGGTATCGTGCCGGTAACGACGATGCCGCGGGCCGGCATGTCGCCGACGTTCGAGACGTCGATGCGCAACGGGAACCGTGTGCCCACCGAATAGGCGCCTCCGCCGCTGACGCGGACGGCCAGTCCGGGCGCGCTCCAGGTGACCGAGGTCGAACTGTTGCCGATGATCGTTCGAGGCAGGTCGCCACTTCCAAGCGCGGGACGGATGATCTGGATCGATAAAGGATACGATCCCGGCTGCTCGGTTTGGGGACGCACAACCACGCTGGCCTGCCCGTTCGTGTCGGTGCTGACTTCGACCGCCCGATCGGTGCGATCGACAATCGAATCGGACTCGAGGGTGGCAGGAGCCCCTTCGGGCAGTTCATAGCGGACGATCCAATCGCGGATCGGCGAACCGTTCGTGGCCCGTGTCAACTGCGCCGTAAGTACCTGTGCTTCCCCTGCCCGTCCGACTGCCGGCGGCGGCAGGGCCCACTGCACGTCGATCCAGTGGATGGTGGCGGTCTGGCGGCGTTGATCCCAATTCTCTGCCTTGGGCGCAATCACGGAAACATGGCTCGTTCCTTCCGTCGCGGAGGTGAGACTGATCCAGGTCTGGCCCTTCGCGACTCGAACATCATCGAACGGCGAAGGGCTTCCGCGCGTGATGCGGAATTCCTTGGTGGAAGTCATGCCGACCGCGTAGTTGGCGCTCAGCTTACGCGGCTTTTCGTGCAGCAGTGCGGCGAGGTATTCGTGAGATGCTTTGCCAACATCGACAAAATGTCCGACGCTGTCGTGGGGCAGGATCCATTCGATCGGCTGCTTGGTGATGAAGTAGCCATCGCAGCTGCAGTAGCCCGCCACCAACACAACTTCGCTGTTGACGGTCGCGACCAGCCGAGCCGGATTGACTCGCAATTGGTTGCGACCGCCGGGGACGGGGCCACTGCCGCCAACCGGAACGACGCGCGATTGGTTGAAGGGATCGGCGGGAATCGCTGTTACGTTCGGACAGGGGGCCGGTTCCGGAGGAGCGGAGAAGGCCGGCTTCGGAAGGCACGACTCAATCGTTGTCGATGCGGGCGCCGGCAGAAAAATTCGTTCGCCGGAAGGATCGATGGCGGGCAAGCGCAATCGTGCACAGCCAGGGAACGAAGTGCCGCAACAGAGCAGCATCAGTCCCAGCACGAGCGACCGGAATGTAAACTCCATTCTCATCCTTGCCATCCTGCTCCAGACGACGCGCAGGCCGTTCGCCCTTCCCAAGGCGCGGGCCGCGGCGCACTGGAGTCTTCCTGCCTCAAAGGTAGCACGCAAATTGGCAACATGTGGCAATTAGGAAACTGGCAGGGTGAAAAAACGCAACATCCGGATCGGCTTTAACGATTCCACCTGTCGCGCCGACGCCTGAACGGACGAAAAATCGGGATTTGCGGACGAGTCCGCACTCTAGTGCAATGTCACAGCTTAATCGTCGGGTTCGCGTTATTCGTAGGACGGGTCTCCCGACCCGTCCTGCTCACACGGACGAGTCAGGAGACCCGTCCTACTCGCACGGACGGGTCAGGAGACCCGTCCTACTCACACGGACGGGTCAGGAGACCCGTCCTACTCACACGGACGGGTCAGGAGACCCGTCCTACCGACCCGAACTCTTAGCTGTGACAAAGCGCTAGTCCCGAAGGGACGGCGCCATGTTGAGCCCTGGGTGAAGCGAGCCGCAGCGCAACGAGGCTCGGGCAACGAATTCTCGGCTTGATGACCCTATCCAAGCCATCTCCGCACTCACCGCGTCCTCCGCGGTGAGCGTGCCTTATCCCCCGCGGTGGAAACGCAAATTGCGATCCTGGCATTTGGCGCCGCCGATGATTACAATCCGGCGCCATTCGCGGCGACTTGATACCGCATCGGCATGCATCAAGACCTCACGGGAAATCTGTCAAGGGAGTCAATTCCATGATTGGCGCGTGGCACTCGATCGGCTCGGTTCGCTCGATGATTCTTTTTCTGAGCCTGCTCTTAGTGCCGATGCCCGACAACAGGAGTACTCGTAGCGGCTCAAGCACGATGGCGATGGAGCCGCCGCACTCCCGGCGACCGGCCTGGACTTCCTCTCGCATGAAAGGCACACCGACGCCGCCGCCGCGTTACAAGGCGGTGGCGGCATTTCCCAGATTGCAGTTTCAGAAGCCGACGAGTATCGAAGAGATTCCGGGCACGCAACGTCTGCTGGTCACCGAGATGGCGGGCCGTGTGCTGGCCCTGGAGAAGCGACCGGACGTCGAACGGGCCGAATTGATGATCGATCTCCGTTCGTCGCTTCCCCAGGAATTGCGGACCGGATCGATTTCCCTGTTCGACGCGGAATTCGATCCCAGGTTCACGGAAAATCGGTTCTTGTATCTCTGTTACGTCCATCCAGGGCAAAATGGCCACACGCGGGTATCTCGATTTCGCGTCGGCGACGATAACAACCTGAGCATCGATGCCAATTCCGAATTGGTTGTCATCACCTGGCCGGCGGGCGGGCACAACGGTGGATGTCTCGAATTCGGCAACGACGGAATGCTCTACATCGCGACGGGGGACGGTTCGGGTCCTAATCCACCGGATGGCTTGACGACCGGACAAGACGTCTCCGATCTGCTCGGATCGATTCTGCGCATCGACGTCCGCGCTCCCAGGCCGGACCATCCGTACCGAATCCCCGACGACAATCCGCTGCGCGACGTCCGGGGCGCTCGCCCCGAGATCTGGGCCTACGGACTGCGTAACCCCTGGAAGTTTGGCATCGACCCTGTCACAGGCGACGTCATGGTTGCCGACAACGGATGGGAATCGTGGGAGTTGATCCATCGCGCGGATCGCGGCGTCAATTGCGGTTGGCCGGTGATGGAAGGACGAGCTGCTTTGCGTTCGGAAGTTCCAGTCGGCCCCACGCCAATTCGGCCTCCCGTCAAGGACCATCCGCACACCGAAGCAAATTCGGTCATTGGCGGACCCGTCTATCGGGGCTCCAGGTTCCCGGAATTGGACGGTTGGTTTGTCTACGGGGATTACATTACCGGAACGCTCTGGGCGGTTCACCGCGAACAAGACGATTCTTATTCCCATTTGACGCTGGTGGATACCGACCTGCGAATCGTCGCTTTCACACAAGGGACAAAGGGCGAGCTTTTTATTCTTGACTATGACGTAACCGGGCAGATCTACGAATTGCAACCTTCGACGCGACCGGATCTTTCGGCCGGCTTCCCGCGTCGGTTAAGCGAAACCGGTCTATTCGCCTCGGTGGCCGATTGCCTTCCCGCCGCGGGTGTCGTTCCCTATGCGGTGCGCGTACCGCGCTGGCACGACGGGGCGACGGCGGAACGATGGGTTGCGATCCCCGGCGACGCCGTCATTCCATCGGGCGCATTGGCCGATTTTTCTGCCAAAGCGCCGCGCGACGGCGATGCGCGCGGCGCAACTGGGCAACCCACTTCTTCGTCGTTTCCGGATGGAACTGTCCTCGTCAAGCACCTGTCGTTGCCAGACGCCGAAGGAAACAGACTTAAGAGAATCGAGACGCAAATCCTGCACCTCGATGACGGAACCTGGAACCCCTACAGTTACTTGTGGGACGACGACGGTCGCGACGCCGCCCTCGTGGACGCGATCGGCACATCGCGACGGGTGCATGCCCGGGACGAAACGGGCCGCGGGCGCGCCGCCGATCGTACCTGGCACGTCAACGCCGTGAATGAGTGCAAGCTGTGCCACAACGCCGGTCCCGGCTACCTGCTCGGCTTTGTACCGAACCAGTTGATTACGAGCAGCGCGGCGGGAAAACTGTCGCCTGGCGAAGCTGCGCGGGGTTTTGTCGCCCTGGGAGTACTCGATGGCGTTCCCAAATCCGCCGGCGATGACGCGCTGCGGCTGGCCGATCCGAATGACAGGACGGAGTCACTCGACGCCCGTGCCCGCTCGTACCTGCATGTGAATTGCGCGATGTGCCACCATCCGGGTGGCAACGCCATCGTTTCATTTTTCTTGCGGCGGGATCTTCCGTTCGAGAAGCTGAATACCAACAAGGGCACCGGAATCGGCACCTTCGGCATGCGTGAAGCTCGGCTCATTCGGCCTGGCGATCCCTATCGCAGCGTTTTGACTTATCGCATCGCCAAGTTGGGATATGGCCGCATGCCGTACATTGGTTCGCGGCTGGTCGACAGTCTGGGCGTCAGCTTGATTGAACAGTGGATTCGCGACCTGCCGATCGACGACATTGCCGTGCGATCGGCGCCGTTGGATCCGTCGAGCAGCGACGCGATCGCGATGCGCGTTTTCTCGCAGAGCGGTGACACGGATCCCGCGCAACGGGTGGCGGCGGCCCGGCAACTCACCCGGACGACCGAAGGCGCACTGGCACTGGCAATGAAATTGCACGGTGGGACGGTAGACGCTGCCGGATTCGACGCGGCGGTTCGTGCGGGGACAGAAGCTTCGGGCGATATCCGGGGACTGTTCGAGACATTTGTTGCTGAAGCCGAGCGTCGCCCCACTCTTGGTCCGGCGCCCGATCCGGCGACGATCCTGGATCGTCAAGGCAGCGTTGACCGGGGCCGACTAATATTCCATAGCGACAGCAGCCGCTGCCGATCGTGCCATGATGTCAACGACCAGCAAAAATCGTTGGGACCGAGCCTCCGCGAAATCAACAAGAAATACCCGGTCGATCGTGATTTGCTGCAGCACGTTCTACAGCCTTCGCTGAAAGTGGACGAACCGTTTGCCGCCTACTTGCTGCTGACGGTCGACGGCACCGCGGTGACGGGGTTGCTGCGCGAACAGTCCGCCGAAGAAGTTGTCCTGCAGACGGCAGAGCGGAAGCAGGTTCGAGTCAGTAAACAGCGCATCGAAACCCTGCAGCGCAGCAGCAAGTCGCTCATGCCCGATCAGCTGCTCAGTGACCTGACGCCGCAGGAGGCTGCGGACTTGTTCGCCTACATCCGTTCGCTGGGCGGCGCGAACTAGCCCGACGCGTGTTCCATTACGACGGTCTGAACGTCGTCCGAGTGTAGGACGGGTCTCCTGACCGGTCTCCTGACCCGTCCGTGTGAGCAGGACGGGTCGGGAGACCCGTCCTACGAAGCGCGCTCGTGACGGATGTCACAAAGACTCACGACCTCCACAAACGGACTGTCCGTCAGCACCGGCAGGTACGCATGGGAGACGCTCCCGCAACCGATAACTCCGGTGCGTACGCGGCGGGCCGCGGCGGGAGCCTGGGAATTGGCTGAGCCCGCGGCAACTGTCGACGCCTGTCCAGCCATCCCGGCGGCGATCGTAAATGCGGCAAACTCGCGGCGGTTCCAACGCTTGCGATGCAGTGTTGACATAAGAGGTGCTCCTCGTGTTGATCGTCGAAGGCACGCCCGCGATCCAAAGTGGGTATGGACCAGGCGCCATGGTAGCGGCTACCGAATCGGCGGATCAGTAGGGGGCTAGAGGTCGCTCTGGAAAATTCCGCGCAGACCGCATCGGCGGCAAGCGATAGAATGGATCATGATCCGGCGAATTGGATTCCGACATTTCCACGTCGAGAGGCCATGCCATGAAAGATCCTTCGATGCCGCTCCAATCGACGCCTGAAGTCGTCCCGCCGACATTGACCGAGTACGGCTCGACGATCGACGCGCAGTTGATGGTCTCCCCTCCCGATGTCGAATCGCTCGAACTCGAGCCAGGGCACCCTGGGATCAACGACGCCGGTTACGTACAGCGGCGGCGAGAACTATTCGCCCTCTGCCGCACAGCTCGGCTGCACGGTTCGGGCCCGCCATGGATCGAGTATGGACCCGAGGAATTAGAGGTCTGGCGGGAAGTCAGCCCCAAACTCGATGCGCTGCATCTACGTCACGCCAGTCGGATTTATCTGGCGGCCAAGCGCGAATTGGGCATTTCCGCCGACGAAATCCCGCAATTGCGATCGCTGAGCGAACAACTGCATAACCGCAGCGGAATGCATCTGGTACCGGCCGAAGGGCCGTTGCCCTACCGAACGTTTTACGAGTACATCGCTCGGCGCGGCTTTCCTGTTACCCAGTTTATCCGCCACCGGTCGCATCCGGAATTCACTCCGGAACCCGACATGATCCACGACTGCCTCGGCCATGTCCCTCCGCTGATGAACCACGATTACGCGGAATTATTGACGATGATCGGAAAAGCGGCATCCGTCACACAGCGCGGTGACCATGTCCTGGCGCTCAAGCGGTTCAGCTGGTTCAGTATTGAATTCGGATTGATTGAGGAAGAGGGCGAGACACGTGTTTTTGGAGCCGGGATTCTTTCGTCCACAGGCGAAATCCCTTTTTCCCTGTCCAAGGAAGTTCGGCGTTTGCCGTTCCAGACCGACAAGGTCGTCGAAACCGACTATGATCCTTCCCGGATGCAGGACCTGTTGTACGTGATCCCGGATTTCTCGTTTCTGCGGCGCGAGACTCAATCGCTGATTGACCGCCTTGGAATCACTGCCGTTTGAGCGAAAGCGCCGGATCGCATGGAAAACCAGTGGCATGGTGCGCGAACGATTCCGGTCAGGTTGCAGCGCTGGCTGCAACTGGCCGTGGACTCCAATGCATCCGACCTGCACCTGATCGCGGGACATCGTCCTGCCTTGAGGCTGCAGGGTGATCTACGGGAGCTGGATGAACCCGAATTGCGCGGCGAGGACACGCGGGAACTGCTGGTCGGCCTCTGCCATCCCGACGCCATCGCACGTTTCGAGGGCCAGAAAAGTCTCGATTTCTCTTTCGACTATTCCGGTCCCTCCTGGAGCAGCCGGTTTCGCGTGAATCTGTTCCATTGCGGACGCGACATTGGAGCCTGCCTGCGGGTGATTCCGCACGCGATTCCCACATTCGAATGGGCCAATTTCCCCATCGCCCTGGGACAGCGATTGGCCTTTCTGCGCGACGGTCTGGTAATCCTGACCGGCGCAACCGGCTCCGGCAAGAGCACGAGTCTGGCCATGATTGTCAATCTGCTGAATCAGCAGGGCGGGTATCGCATCATCACGGTGGAGGAGCCGGTCGAGTACGAATTTCCCAAAGCCAGCAATTCCATTGTCACTCAGCTGGAAGTGGGCAGGGACGTGCATTCGTTTGCCGACGGTTTGAAATACGGATTGCGTCAGGATCCCGATGTTATCCTGGTCGGCGAGATCCGCGATAAGGACACAGCCCAGATGGCGCTGAGCGCGGCCGAAACCGGTCACCTGGTCTTCAGTACGCTGCACACGCGCGACGCGAAGGGAGCGATCACGCGGTTCGCTGACCTGTTTCCCCAGGAAGCGCAATCGGACATTCGGTCGCAGCTGGCAATGAGCCTGCGCGCCGTCGTCAGCCAGCGATTGTTGCCTGACGCCCATGGAGAACTGCAACGTCATTTGGCGTTGGAAGTGCTCTCCAACACCTTTCCCATCGCCAGCGCCATTCGCACGGGTAAGATCGAATCGATCGACAATTACATTCAGACCGGGCGGGACGACGGGATGATCGGCTTCGACGAGTCGATTCGCCGCCTGTATCGCGCGCAGAGAATCAGCCGCGCCACGGCGGAGGAGAACATGCGTGAGCCCGGTTCACTGAATCGTTGATCGGTCCGCGGCCCGCCAGATCAGCAGTTCGCCTTTTCCGGGTACGGCGGAATCCCCGGAGTAACAGTCGTAGATTCCCTGATGATCGAGCGACGGCAATGCGATGCCCCAGGCGGCGAGTTGCCGCGCAAGCAGACGCAGGAACAGCGGGTTGTGCGAGCAGCTGGCGGCGAACGTCGGCAGCACCGGCAGCGGCGCCAGCGAGATAATCGTGCCACGCACCATCCAGGCACCGGCACGGATGTCGGCGCCGGCCCGCAAGAGGATCGTACCGCCTTTCATCTGCAGGCCGGCAAAATCCTTGACGCGTTTGCCGACCACAATCAGGCCACGACGCATCCGCATGCCGATTTCCAGTCCGGCGCTGCCGTCGATGATGATTGCGCCGTTCTTCATTCCCGTCAGGCTTCCGCGATAGGCAGCTCCAACCTGCCCACCGGCATCTCCGTGCACACGGATCGTGCCCTGAAGCATTTCCGCGCCCAGCCAGTCGCCGGCGTTGCCAAACACCTCGATTTCGCCGCCCTTCATCCGCGCACCGAGATGCATCCCGGCGTTACCGTGAATTTCGATCCTGCCGTGCGACATCGACCGCCCCAACCACTTCACACGCGAAAGATCGCCGAACAATTGCAGTTCGGGGCCCGGCTGTCCGCCGACTTCGAAGAACTCGTCCAGCCGCCGGCGATGCTTGCCGAGTTGAAGTGGCACGGCGCGGACTTCGTCGAGCGACATCCGGGCCAACATGTCGGGGGAAATCAGCTCCGCCTCCAGCGGCACCGGAGGTACATCTTTGAGTTTCAGTTGCAGCATGCTGTTTTCGACAGGCGGTTTATTCAGTCAGAATGCAGTTACGTAATTCGGCGTGTTCGACGCGTTCCAGCTCCACCGGATAGTTCTCGAACTGCATCGTATAACAATCCTCGAAAAGCGGACGCAGGTACTCCTCGATCGCCGGATCGTATTGAGGCTTGATAACGTACGAACGGCCCAACGGTGTGGCTCGGATCTCTCCTTCCTCGATCACAATCTCGCCCTGTTTGATGACGTACCGCGGATGGCTGAACATCCGAGCGACGTCTTGGTCCTGGTTGTAGACGGCGAGATCGGCATCGGCGCCGACGCCCAGGTGCCCCTTGTTGGACAGGCCCAAGGCACGCGCCGGACCAGCCGAGGTAATGATTGCGATCTCGAAAAGCGAATATTCACGGTCGAGCTCCGGAAGGCGGATCCGTCGCTTGGCCTCCTCCGACATTGTCGCCATGCAGTCGCGGCGGAAGTCGGCGGACATCAGCAGTTGCAGGATCTCGGGATACCGCCAGAAACAAGCACCGTTGGGGTGATCGGTGGACAGGTAAACGCGCCAAGGATCTTTGATCATCAGCAACAGTTCCAGGCCGCTGGCCCATTGCACCGCGTTTACGATATTACTGGGACGGTACGTGTACGGAACAATACCGCAACCTGTTTCATTTTCCACATCCAGGTTGCCCCACTTGCGCCCGGTGAGCTTATAAAGCAGGTGCTGCCACGGTCCATCGGCGGTGATCGTGACGGTGTCGCCAAACAGCACGGCGCCCGCGTCGGTGGTCAGATTGGGGTGCGCGTTGAAATACTCGGCGATCGCCTCGGTCTCGGAGCGCATCGTATTCCAGTCATCCCCGCCGTAGGCATGGTACTGCAGGTGGGCGAGATGGGCGCGGCGTCCCTCCAGGCTCTTCATCGTCTCCAGTGTCGTGGTGTAATTGCCCGGCGCGCCCAGGTTGTTGCAATGCAGGTGCAAGGGATGAGGCAGCCCCAGTTCGTCGACGATCCGCGCCAGGCCGGCGATGATTGTTCCCGGCGTGAGTTTTTGATAGCCTTCGACCGTATCGCTCAACTGCTTCGCGTCCTTACCCCATTTCCAGGCCGCGACTCCTCCTGGATTCACCGCCTTCACGCCGTAGGCCTTGGAGGCCCAGATTTGCCAGGCCACGACCTGCTTGGCGCGTTCGACCTCGCCGCTTTCCAGCAAGTCGAGCACGATTTCATTATTGGCCATCAGCACGCAGCAACTTTTGTCTACGATCGGAACGTCGCGCAGCTCCTCGTGCGTGTGTTTGGCGGACAGGATCGGTACCGCCGCCTCGTTCAATGTGGTCCAGCCCATCCCAGCGTAGAGGTATCCGGTGGCGAATGTCGTGGGCGCCATTCCACCCAGGCCCGATCGCTGCGTCTGCGTGCGAATAAAGGCAGCGGTGCGTCGATGATCTTCCGGGGTCATCGCCCGGGCGAAATTGATCGCACCGCCAGCGACGTGCGTATGCACGTCGACACCGCCTGGAAAGATCACCATCCCGGAAGCGTCAATCGTTCGCGCGCCGTCGGCGACACTCGCGGCAATACGCCCGTCGACAATGCAAATGTCGCGAATCTGCCCGTCGACACCATTCGCGGGATCAAAAACTCGGCCACCCGTGATGCGTAGCATGATTGCCGTACAACTTTCGAATTCTGGATCGGAGCAAATCCCCGCCAAGACCGCTAGTACACCTGCTGCGTCGTACGCGGCTGATCCGCCAACCAGTCCGGTTTAGCCCGGACAAGTTCGTGGATACGGCGGACGACTTCCTCATCCGTCGGGTAAGGCGACTTGAGCGCCGGCCGCAACGGCAACGGCACTTCGTCCATCCGATAGCCTGTGCCGGGCGCGCTGATGCCCGTGACTGCGGTCGTGATATGAACGCGCGCGATACGGCTGGTATGGGTGACTTTGGGGTCGAGCACGATCGTGGGAATCCGCGCCAAATGGTCGATCGCCGGTTGCGGCATTGTCGCGCCCGGGTCCGCACCGAGGATCAACGCGGCGTCCGCGTCGCCACGAACCAACAGATCAACCGTGGAAAACTCGCCCGGGTTGTACCGCGGGTATCCACGATCAAAGCTGATCCCGAACGGATAACCGGTCGTCCAACGCATGATGACATCCGCCCCCGTCACATTCCCGTGCCCGCGCATCGGCATCGCCACAAACTTCGTGAATGCATTCAATTCTGCGGCCAAAGTGAGTATGGCCGAAGAGTTCATATGCTTGCCGCGCGTCATCGACAATCCCATGCCAAAGAACATCACTCCGAATCGAGCACGTTTCATGCGATCAACCAGGTCGCGAAGTTGCTCAATCTTCAAGCCCGTATCGGCCACCATCGCCGGATTGACGTACTGGTCTTTGACAATCGCACGCAGGATGGTCAGCACCTCAAAGTCCCGCCCTGGGCGAATCTGCAGGAAAATATCAGCCGCTTTGACACTCTTTGTTTCCCGGATGTCGACCAGCACCATCGTGCGGTCCTTGCGACCGCGCGGAAGGTGCTTGCCCTTGGGCATCAAGGCATACTTGGTAAAGTGCCGGGGATGGCATTCGGCCGGATTGCCGCCCCAATAGATCACCAAATCGGCCCGATTCCGCACTTCGCCCAAAGTACAGGTTACTTTGCCACCCAACTGGGCGGCGATTTCCGTGGGGCCGTGTCACAACGACGTATGGCTGTCGACCACTCCCCCCAGTCGCTCCGCCAGCGATACGGCTTCGCGCTGGGCCTCGCAGGTGATGTTGCTCAGGCCGTAGACCAGCGGCATATGGGCCTGGTCGAGATACTCGGCGGCCACAGCGATCGCCTCGTCCAGCTCCGCTTCGCGGCCATCAATCAGCGCGGCGGGATACAACCGCTCCGCCGTATGATTGAGGAACCAGGACTTGCCGAGGATGCAGGCCGCTTTCGCCTCCACAATCCGTTCTTCATTAGCATGCAATTCAATGTCGTCACAGACACAACCGCAAAACGTGCAGGTTGCATTTTTTATTACGGTCAGGTTCATGGCGTATCCTTGGCATTCGCTGCGGAGTTAGACGTGCCCTCCGTACCGGAGGGCGGCACGACGAAAGCTCAGCCAAGCGCACGGCCCAGGTAACTGCCGCGAACGCGCCGCGGCAGGTAGCGACCGGCGCTCACTTCTTCCCAGGCCAGCGGTTGCGAGCTGTCCGCCGGTCCATCGGCCGGCCCGTGGTCAAGAAAATGTGGGCCCTGATACCCGATCAATTCCGACGCGTCTTTTGCCTGGTTCATCGATGGCACTCCCCTTCTTGTCCTGGCTCCGTCGGGGCCGGGCATTCAACCGGCAACCTTGACGGGCTCCAATTCAACTTCCCAACCCTTGGAAATCGGCATCCCGGTCCCGTCGGTGCCACCGCCCATCAGGCGCGACGTCGGCGGCCCGTACGGCACGCAGAGTAGTCCGTCCGGCACTTTTCCCGCTTCGCACTGAAAAACTGCCTCGCCATACTCCGTCCGCACACGAACCGAATCGCCTGCTACCAGCCCCAACGATTTCATATCGGCCGGACTCATCGTCAGCGTATTAACGATCTTCTGGTACTCGGCTGTCTCTTTGCCAACGTTAATCTGCTGCCCCTGCTGCGCCGTCCGCAGCGTATTCAGAATAAATCGTCGTGTGTCCATGGTTTCCTTAGGGAATGGAAGCGGAAGCCCGGGGGGCGGTTGCGATTGTATCCCGCCGCGAATTGGGGAGCAATGGCGGCAATATTTGCCTGACTGCCCGAGAACTCGCAGCCTCGAAACGCCGCTCTGCAACAATCAGAAAGCTCGAACTTTGCGACGAGCGAATCGTTTGCGGCGCGCGTTATCGACCGGGGTGGGATCGCTAATCACATTTTGGAAAATGGTACGGCTCCCTTCGCCAGAAACTGCGGCATGACCTGGTACTCGATAAGCCTGGCTTTGACCAGCGGATCGGTATCGAGCAACAACCGGATTTTTTCATCGTCCTCCTTCTTCATGACCGCCACACCGAAGCGAGGCGCGTCGGCAGCGAATTCGCATACGACGCCCGCCTGCCCTGCCTTGATCAACTCCTGCCAGTAGTTGCGATGGGCCAATCGATCGGCTTCAGAAATCGCCGACTTGCCCGGCTCCGCCGTATCGCGGTTCCAGACGACAATGCGCAATTCCTCCAACATACTCTCGCTCCCCACCAGCGCAATCGCTCCCTGCTTGTGAACGATCTCATTGGCTTGGACTTTCATGAAGCCTTCGGAAACGTACGGATCGGGAACGAAGTGCTCCGCAAGCTCGTTGGTGTCAACCGCATGCACGACGACGATGCCACGCAGCGTTTTTTGAGGATCGGCCATCGGACCGGCGATCGTCAGTCGCTTCAAACCGGCCAAACGCCCAAAGTTTTCGATGTGGGACTTCTGCTTCTGTTGAATCTCGTCACGCGGAACGCCAGCCGCCGATTTTCCGGTTACGAGAAACACCCAGTAGTCGCGCAATGGTCTTGCTTCGTCGGCCGTAAGACGCGCCGCACCCAACGTGCCGCAGGAAACCAGGGCAGCGACCGCCCAAAGCAGCCAATTCTTCCAGCCACGATTACTTTTTGACATGTTCCATCGCTCCAGTTGCATCCATTCCGATCCCTTGGATGACTCGGAATTCAAGGATTAATGCCCAGATATAGCGTCAATGAACCAAATTGCAACGACACCATCGCGGCGGACTCCTTGCTTGGGCTCCAAAAACCCTGCCATGCGGCGTCGCCACTTGACGGTCCGGAAAAAAACGTTACCATGCTCTTATTGATACTAAATCTCAATATCAGGAAGAGCGACTAGCCAGCAGCCAGCCAGCCAACGTTCTGCCTGGTCAATGTCCGCCAAACCCTAATTTCCGGAGGCTGCAATGAATCGACGCCGAAACGCTTTCACTCTCGTTGAATTGCTGGTTGTGATCGCCATCATCGGAATCCTGGTGGCCTTGTTGCTTCCCGCGGTTCAGGCCGCGCGCGAGACCGCGCGACGTATCCATTGCCAGAACAACCTGAAACAGCTCGCTCTGGCAGCCCAGAACTACGCCGATGTGCAATATGGACTGCCGCCGAATGGGATCTATTTCCCCAACGTGCCCATCAGCAACTGGTCCGCAGTCGCTCGCCTGCTGCCCTACATCGAGAAGTCCAATCTGGGCAGCAAGATCGATTTCACCATCTCCTATTCGGCCCAGCCCGCTCTTGCAGCCACACGTGTTTCGACATTCGTCTGCCCCAGCGAAGTGAACGATCGGGGCCGCGGCAATGCCGCCGGTCAGGCCGCCCATTGGATGCTCAACTATGGCGCAAATCTGGGGCTCTGGCTGACGTTGGACCCCACGACCGGTACGGGCAATGATGGCGCATTTTCTCCTTCCGCAAGCGTGGCGCTGCGCGATTTTATTGACGGATTGAGCAACACGATCTGCATGGCCGAAGTCAAGTCGTTCAACCCCGTGCTGCGCGATTCGGGAAAGCCCGCTGCCTTAGGAGCGCCGATGCCACAGATCCCCGCCGATCTGCTGGCGTGGGGCGGCAATCTGTCGACGGAAAGCGGCCATACGGAATGGGTCGACGGCAAGGCATACCAGACGGGCTTCACGGGGCTGTTCACGCCGAACACCAAGGTCATTCTGCAGCAGGGAAATATCAAATACGACGTCGACTTCGTGTCCCAGCGCGAAGGCCGAGGCCAATTTGTGTATTCCGGGGTCACATCCCGCAGTTATCACGTCAACGGGGTCAATGTGGCCTTGATGGATGGATCGGTGAGGATTGTTGCCAACCAGGTGGACCTAGCCGTCTGGCAGTCGATCTGCACGCGGGCCGGCGGAGAGTCCACCGGTGAGTTCTAAGGACCGACGGCCGGAAAGCGCCGAACTGCCTTCTGGCAGTGAGCTCTCCGACGACCGCCGTTCGGACTCTTTGCCAGTCGAGCCTCGAGACTTCGAGCGGCCGCGCCAATGGGACTCCGAGACGTTGCTGGCGGGACTCGACGAAGCCTGGATCATTCACGGCGACGAAACGTATCGGCTGCGCCGCACGCGGAATGGAAAGTTGATCCTGGTCAAGTGATTTGAAGTTAGCGAATCGGTGGTTTGTTCAAAGCGCGACGGAGCAGTCCTATCTGGCCGGCGTGGAGCATTTCGTGGTGCGAGCAGAACAGCAGCGCTCCCAGTTTCGTTGGGACCGCCGCGTAGGGCATATCGACCGACTCCGCCAGCTGCGAGTCGCTGAAGGTTTCGATTTCGAGCATTGTCTGTTCGTGCACGCGGGCCAGTACGTCTCGGATTTCTGCAGGAGTCGGGTTCCGCTGCGGATCGGGTTCGGGCTTACTCCCGCGACTGAATTGTTTTCGAAACGCGCTGCTCATCAAAGAACCATCGACTTCGGCGCGGCCGCGCTGTCGGAACAAGCAGAGCCCATATTCGGCCATGGCAAGGTGACCAACCTGCCAGGCGACGTGGCTCTTGAATCCGGCCGGCATTTGAAACCAGTCGGCGTCGTCGATATCGGCGATCAGCGACTGGGTGTAGGAACGAGCGAAGAGAATTTGATTGCGAGCCAGCTCGCGAGCTGAAGATGGGTTCATTCCACGAGCGTAGCGGACGCTACTTTTTCGGGGAATAGGCCTTGGCAAACGACTCCTGCTCGGTCAGAGTGCGATCCAGTTCCGTTTGAGCCGATTCGGCCACCGCCCGAGCCTCCTCGACTGCCTTGGCCTTGGCCGCAAGCAGTGCATCGGCCTGCTGTTGAGCGACCTGGGCGGCCTGGAGCTCTGCCTGCAGTGCGGCCAGCTTTTCGGTCAGCGTCTTGGCCAGATTCTGTTTTTCCGCGGCAGCTTTGGCGGCCAACTCGTGTTCCCCGGTGACTGCCAGTTGACCTTGCTGAACCTGCTGGAGTTTTTGTCGCGCAGCGGCGGCCTCCGCCTCCAGGCTGGCTGGCCGTTGCTGGAATCGTTGCAATTCCGCGGCCACTTCCTGTGCCGCAGTCTGCGCCGCCTGTGCCTGAGCGCGCGCCGCCTCGGCGACCGTCTTCTTCGCGACTGCCTGCTGGTCGGCCGCGGTCTTTGCAGCCGTCTTGGCATCGACGTCGGCCTGCGCATTGCGCATCGCATCTTGCGCCGCCTTCCTGGCGGCGACGGCGGCGGTCAGTTGTTTTTCGGATTCCGCCCGATCGGCCATAACCTTCAACACGGTTTGCGTCGCGACGAGCAGAGTCTGGTTTGCCTGTTGCAGCAAGGCGGTTTTTTCCTCCAAGGTTTTGGCAGCAGCCAGCCGTTCCGCCTCGCTTTTGTTCGCCATTTCGCTGCTGGCGACAAGCTGGGTCTGTGCCCCCCCCAAAGCAGTCGCCTTGTCCTGAGCGATCTTAGTCACGGCGACGACTTCGGCCTGCGCCGCGGATTTGTCGGCCGCAGTCTGGACGGCAGCAGTCTTTTCGGCAACCAGCTTATCGGCCGCAGCCTTTTCCCCGGTCGCCTTCTCCAATGCCGATTTATCCGCCGCGACTTTTTCCAGAGCCGATTTCGCCAAAGTCGCTTTCTCCTGCGCTGCCTGTTCCGCGGCGGTTCGTTCCTGGGTCGACTTCTGCTGTCCGGCCTGAGCAGCCGCTTGCTGTTCGGTCGCCTTGGCCAGCGCGGCGACAGCTTCCTGCAGCCGTTTTTCGGCGGCGCCATGTTCGGCGTCCGTTTTCTGCACCGTGGCGGTCGCGGAGGTCAGATTGTCGGCGGACGCCTTCAGCGCGGTCGCCGCGTCCGTGGCCGATTTTTCCGCGACTGCCCGCTGCTCATCGGCCGCATTCGCGGCCGTTTGAGCCGCGGCAGCGGTGGTAGCCAGAGCCTGCGCGGTCTGTTCCAGCGACGGGGGATTGGAAGGCAGATTACCGGCTTCCAGAGCGTCGGCGAAATTCCAGATTTTCACCGCGCCGGACCAGTCTCCTGCCACTACACGCTGGCCGTCATGCGAAAACGTCACTTCCAATGCTGCTTCGGCGAAAGCCGGAAACGACTTCAGCGCCGTTCCGTTTCCATCCCAGCACTTGGCTGTGTTGTCTTTTCCGGCCGTCGCTATGCGTCCGTCGTGGGTGAAAGCGACCGACATGACGCCGCCGCCGTGGGCTCCCCAGCTCTTGATCTGGTTGCCATCGTTCATTTCCCACAATCGGACCGTCGTATCCTCGCCAGCACTCGCCAGCACGTTGGAATCGAGCCGCCAGCTGATATCGCAGACGGCCCCGTTATGTCCGCGCAGATTCAAGTACTCGCGCGCCGTGGCCGCCTCCCAAACAAACAGCCCGCCGCTACGGTCCGACGTCGCCAGCAGCACGCCGTCGGGACTGAACTGAACCGCATAGACCCAATCGGTGTGTTTCTTGATTTCATGCAGCATCTCCCCGGTTTCCGTGGAGAAAATCCGTACGGTGCGTTGTGGACCTCCCAGAGCGACCATCGTGTGATCGTTGTTGATGTCGGCCGACAAAACCACGTCCAGTTCGTCGCCAATCTTCTGCAACCGGCGGCCGGACTTCACGTCGTACAATACCACGGCTCCGGAATGGCCGCCTCGCCCGCCTCCGGCCAGCAACAGCGTGCCGTCCCTGCTGAATCGCAGCACGTACGGCACTCCTTCCGGAAATGGCAGGACGCCGAGCAACCTGGTGGAGTCGGAGTGATAGAGCGCAATCTGGTGTTGCCCAGCCACCGCGACCAGGGGCGCCCAGGGACTGGAGGCAACCGCAGTGACCGCCGCAGCACGCGCGGTCGTGACCGTTGGCTGACGAAAGACTCCCTCGGGCATCGCGGCGGGACCTTCCGGCTTGCCCGTTTTGCCGGCCGCTGCCATCGCAAAAGCCGCCTTCTTCTTGATATTCGCCTTTGATCCGACATTTTCCAATGCGCCTCCCTCGATCCATTGCCGAATGACATTCAGCTTGGCCTCGGGCAACTTGTCCTGCATCGGCGGCATGTTCGGCTGTTCCTGGTGACTTACCAGTGCCCACAGACGCGAACTGCCCGGATCCCCGGCCAGCACAACCTGACCGCCGCTGCCGCCTTCCATGGCTTTGCCATAGCTGTCGAGTGCCAGCCCGCCTTTCGCGCCGTTTTGATTGTGACAAGTAAAGCAATGCTCGCGGAGAATCGGTCGTACATGATCCTCGTAGGTAACCTTGGGCTGGTCGCCGGCCGGTTTGGCGTCCTCTGCGGTCGCGGTACCAACCAGGGCATTCGCGAGCAGAATGCTGGGGACCAATAGTTTGGGCAAACGGAGATTGATGTTCATGTCAGCGGCTCGGTCTTCGACTTCTACGACATTAGTGATTGAATACGAATTCACGCGAATTCAGCACGGCCCAGAAAACGTCCTCTAACCCGGCTTGCGGGTTCTCGGCACCGGCCACCAGTGCGGTCAGGCGTTCGAGCTCGGCGGGCGTCGGGCGTCGGCTAAGTGCACGAATCACAAGCGATTCGATGATTTGAGGAACAGGTTTGCCGGCGTCCAGCCATTGTTTGATCAGCCCTCCCTGCCCGATTTTGGTCTGCAGAGTGTCTCCGTTAATCAAGTGCAGGGCCTGCGACAACGTCGGCTCCATCTTGACGTCGCAGGCACAAACCGTGTCGCGCGCCGATCGGCCGAATGTGGTCAGGAAGTAGGTACTTGAACCGCCATCGGCAACTTGAACAGCGCGTGCGCCGAGCGGCAGCCCACGGAACTTGTCCTTGGTGCTGGTGACCTGGCTGACGCAATCCAACAGCATCTCTGCCTGGATCCGACGCACGTTACCGTGCGCGAAATTGCGCTCATCATCTTTGTTGCTGTCATTGCGTTCGGTGCTGCGCTGATACGTCTGGGAATTGCAGATATCCCTGACGAGTTGCTTGAAATCGTAGTTGTACTGGACGAGCTTGTCGCCCAGAGTCTTGAACAATTCCGGATTACTGGGCGGATTGCTGACACGGACGTCATCGACCGGTTCGACGATTCCCTTGCCGAAGAAATGAGCCCAGACGCGGTTGGCGACGCTCGGCGCGAAATAGGGATTATCGGTTGACGTCAGCCACTCGGCCAACACCACGCGTCGATCCTTGCCGGCCAGGTCGGGCCTTGCGCCGCCGAGAAACTTCGGCGGCATCGGACGACCGCCGACCAGATGATTTACTTCGCCACTGCCGCTGTTAAAGACGATCGTTTCGCGATAGTCTTCACCCTGCTTGCGGCCGATCTGGGCAAAGAACGCGGCGAAGCTGTAGTAGTCGTCCATCGTCCAGCGATCAAACGGGTGGTTGTGGCATTGGGCGCACTGCGTGCGGATTCCCATGAAAACTTGCGCCACGTTTTCCGCGGTCTTGAGCGTATCGCGTTCGATCTGGTAGTAATTCGTGGCGGCATTACGGAACGTGCCGCCGGACGCCCCGAGCAACTCCTGGATCATCTTGTTGAGCGGCACGTTACTGGCGATCTTGTCGGTGAGCCAGTTCGAATACAGGAACATCGACTTGTAGCTTACCTGATTGTTCGATTTGACCATCAACAGTTCGGCCCACTTCATCGCCCAGATTTCCGAGAACTCCTTGCGATCAAGCAGGCGGTCGACGAGTTTGGCCCGCTTCTGCGGATCGCTATCCGCGGTAAAAGCGAGATATTCTTCCTCGGTCGGAAGTTGCCCCGAGATATCGATCGTCGCGCGACGCAGAAACTGCTCGTCGGTACAATTCCCGCTGGGCTGCATACGGATCTTGTTCAACTTGGCGCCGACCAGTTCGTCGATGTAATTGCCTTGAATGGGCGGGGCCGAATATTGCAGATCTTTGGGCAGCACCAGCACCTGGCTGCCGACGGTGTGGGTCTCGAACCGCGCCATCACAAACGCTTCACCCCGCGCCGCGGCGGTGACAAGACCGTCGGAGTTCATCGGCGCGGAATTGTCGTTGCTGGTCATGAATGTCGCGAGGCTGGTGACGTCCCGATCGGTGCCATCCGTATAGACCGCGCGCGCCAGAAACTGTTGCGACGAGTCGGCGCCCTCCAGCACTGCTGCAGGCGGGAAAATCTCCAGTCGCGCGACCACCGGAGGCTCACCGGCGTCCTGCGGCGCACCGGCTTCCAACCAGCGCATCAGCGTCTGACCGTATTCGCTTTCCAGCGCAAATCGTTTGCCGCCGGTATGCGGCACGGCGCCGACCGACTTTTCGATCAGCAAGCTTTCCCCGGGCAGTGCGAGGTTGATTCGGCGAGCGCCAAGTTCCCGCGTCAGCCGCAGATAGTCCCCCTTGGGATCGAAACCGAACAGCGACAACCGAAAGCCGTCTTTGCCCCGAGCAGCACCATGGCAACTGCCGGTATTGCAGCCGGCCCGCGCGAAAACCGGCATCACATCCAGGTGGAAACTCACGGGCCGTTCGACGGTGGCGTCCTTGACAACGACCGGTACCGCTGCCTTGAGTCCCTGAAACTCAACGTTCAAGGAAGTCGTCCCGTCAGCGGTCGGATAAACCGTCCTGCCGTCCAATCGGGCCAGGCCGGCATCGGCAATCTGCGCGACCGACTCTTTGGTAACATCCCGAGTTACCCCGTCCGCGCGGCTGGCCAGGACGACAAACTGCTGCCGATCCTGTCGGGACATCAGGTTGATATCAGGCGGATAGACGACGATTCCGGTCAGCGGCGCGTCGGCGGCGATTCCAAACCGCGCCGCGGCAATCGCGAAGCAAACCAGTAGGGCAAAAGGAATCCGTTGGATTCGTCGATTCGGGTAACTCATTTTTTCCCCTGCTGTTCGCGTTCAAGACGAAGTTGTTCCAGCCGCGTCAATCGCTTCTGTTCCGGCGGCTTTGGCTGTTCGGGCATCGGCGCGGCAGTCGGCATCGGCGGTGGCATGGGTGCGGCCGCTTTGGGCGGCAAGGGCTGATCGATGCGTAATTCTCCCGTCCCCACGGTCATCGATACCGGCTCTCCCGCAACCTGAAAGGTCGTTCGGCAGACGAGCTGGGCGTACTTTCCCGGCTTTGCGGCCGGGTTAACCTTGATCTTAAAGACGAGTTCCGTAGCGTCCTTATTGAATTTCAGAGCTGTCGTCGCGGTTTCGGGCGGCAGCCCCAGCAGTTCGGCCGTGGCCTCGCCCTCGAAGTCAAGCTTTTTCTCGACCTTGACGACCATTTCCGTATCCTGCCCTTGCTCGCAAGCCGCCTTGCCGAAACTCAGGCTGTGATACTGGTCGGCGATCACCAGTTCGGCCAGCTGGGTCGAAGCTTCGACGGTCCCATTGCCGAATCCTGCCCGCCCCATCACCACGATTTTCCAGGTCTTGATTTCGGCACCGCCATTTGCCGTCAACGGAATCGACGCTTCGTTCTGACCCTCGGGAATCGCGATCGAACCTGACGAAGCGATTCCCGGCGGATTGTAGAGCAGAAAGACGGAAATCGGCGCTTTGAACTCGGGCGCGCGAGTCGCGACTATTTTGAGGTCCATGGCGCCGTTGCGGACGATCGGCGCTTTGGGTTGAACGATGTCAATCTTGAACGGCACCGAATCGGTCAGGGCCACGGCCATCCGATCCGCATTGTGTCCCCAGACATCGATGTTATTCTGACCCCGCACCAGCATCGTCCGCTGACTCAGATGTCCTTCGAGTTTCAAGTTGGTATCGGCCGGGCGTCCAACCAGATCCACCAGCGCACCGGCGTTGGGTGCGTCGGCCGCCGCTGAAATCAATACCGGAATATCGGCACGGGCGGCGGGCATCGGCTGGGCCTCGAATGCCAGCCCCGCCGGCAGTCCTTTCAAGTCCACCAGCAAGTCGCCGCCCCAATTTCCGCGGGCGGCGGTCACCAGAAACGCCGTACGGTTGCCCTTAGGCACGGCGATCGTATGGGGAACGTATTGCACCCGCTCGGGCAACCCCATCGTCAAGGAAGTCGCTACCGGCGCTACCTCGACGCGATAAACGAAGTTGGGACCACCCTGGCGAAGGTGATCATGAATCGCAATCAGGTACTCGCCGTCCGCGGGGACCGCGAACCGCGCGTAGCTGTCAGGACCGATCGCATCGTCATTGCCGACAATACCGCCGCCCTGGGCATTGTAGATTGTCATGACCGAGTCCAGCGGCGATCGCAGCACGCCACGCGCGTAGACCCGCACGTCATACTGTTCTCCTTGCTTCGCCGAGAACTTGAAAAAATCAACATCTCCCGGCTTTTCAATAATCCCATTCAATGCCAACGGCGCCGGGCCGCTGGGGCTGGCCTGAGCCACCGCGTCGTTCGGTTCGACTTCCAGATGATTCTGTAAATCAGCGACCCGCACGTTGTTCGGCGACGGGGAAATCCCGCGATCGTCCTGGGCGTGCAGGCCTGCCTCCGAAGAAAGCGTGTTCGGAAGAGTGATCTGGGACGCAAAATCTCCGCCACCATCACCGATCCAGCGAACGCTAATCGTCTCACCCGGACGCCCTCCCGCCGGGTAAACCGCGGTGGGACGTGGATAACTTCCGATGTGCAGCCGGTAGACACAGTTTCCGTCGCCGCCATAGGCGCTCTCCCGCACCTGGATGATGTACTTGCCGTCTTCCGGAGCAATGATCGAGCAAAGGCAATCCTGGTTCAGCAGCGCATTGTCGTCGCTGCGGGAGAGTTCGAAGCGAGCGGAATTCAAAATCGCCAGGTAGGGATCAAAAAACGTTCGGCCCAACCGCAGTCCCTCGAGTTCCGCCGTAATCCGTTCGCCTTTCTTCGCATCGACCACAAAATGATCGACGTCCTCGTTTTGCACGACGCCGGAGATTGTGACGTTCATCGGCACTGCCTGCGGTTGGCCAAATTCCGAATTCGGCTCGACTTCCGCGACCTCCGCAAATGGCCCCACGGTAAATGTCATCAAATTGCTGATCCCGGTCGCGGTGCGGATTCGCACCGCGTGAATTCCCATCCGGCAATCAGGTGCCACGACCAGCGTTGCCTTGATGAGCCCGTCGTTCGCCGCTTCGAGTTTCTTCGTGGTGATCCCGGGTGAGTAGAACAACAACTCTTGAGCGTCCCCAAGTCGACCGCCGCCGAATTGGACCTCCACTTCCGCCCCGCGTTGCAAGCCATAGGGTGAAATCGAGCCCAGCCCGGGCTCGACCCCCTGCACAGGGCGGGAGTGAAAACATGCGCATTCGACCAAAAAGCTGACGAGCACCAGACCTAGGTTCAGATACAGTTTCATCCTGTTTCGCGGCAAGTTCATTCGAGACCTCATTGGGTCGAAAGTGATCACGGAATTCAAGGTGGGACTGCGGCCGGCAGCGCCGGCCGCGCGGGAAATCCAAAGCGGTTCAATACCGCCTCGCTATTAACGGCGGCTGCGCTCGGCCAACACGGGCTCGATGCCTCCGACGCAAACGGCCAATCGCGAATCAGGCCAACCGGCACGCCGATCGACCCAACCACATGCCGAAAAAACGGGGTGCCCTCCGAGTGCGAGACGCACCGTATTTTCAACTTGCCGTTCGCGTCGACGCTTACCGGCCCAAAATCCTATTCTTCATGCAATCAGCGGGCGAATCAACTTTCCGCCGTCGATAATTTCGATCGGACGGTTTCCTGGTGCCATCAGTTCCTTGTCAGCCACAATTCCAAGCTGGTGATAGATGGTTGTGGCCAGATCGCCCGGCTCGACCGGATCCTCTTCCGGTTCGGATGCGGTCGCGTTGGACGACCCGTAGATTAAGCCGCCTTTGATGCCACCACCGGCCAGCATGACGCTGAAGACTTTGGGCCAATGGTCGCGGCCGGCCGTCCCATTAATCTTCGGCGTGCGGCCGAATTCGCTGGAAACCATGATCATCGTGGTCTTCAAAAGACCTTGCCGGTCGAGGTCCGTGATCAGCGCCGTCAGCGCCTGATCGAGTGCCGGCATCTGGCCCCGCATCCCCGCGGTAATCTGGTTGTGCATGTCCCATCCGCCGTAGGTCAGCGCGACAAATCGCACCCCGGCCGCAACCAGTCGGCGCGCCATCAACAGACGCTGGCCCGCAGTATTGCGGCCATACTCGTCTCGAACATTGGCCGGCTCCGCATCAATGTTGAATGCCTCCCGCGCGTCCTGAGAGCTGATCAAGTTATATGCCCGATCATAAAAGGTATTGAGCGCCCCGACGTTGTCGGACTTGTCGCGCTGCGCGAAATACTCGTTGACTGCGTCCAGCGCGCTGCGGCGACGGGCAAACCGCTTTTCATCCACGCCTGCCGGCAGATTCAAATCCAACACTCGAAACCCACCCGCTGCCGGATCCGATCCCAAACTGAATGGAGCGAACGACGAGCTGAGATAACCACTGCCGGCGAATTCGTTGGGAACCGTCGGCACACAGACATAGGGTGGCAGATTGTTCCGCGGACCATACTCATGACTGACAACGCTTCCCATGCTGGGAAAAATCAGCGCCGGGCTGGGCCGATAGCCGGTGAACATGTTATGTGTTCCCCGCTCGTGGGCCGCTTCTCCATGGGTCATGGAGCGAATGATCGCGATCTTGTCCGCAACCGTCGCCAGACGCGGCAAGGTCTCACTTAATTCTTCCCCCGTGTTCGTTTTCACCGTCCGCATTTCGCCGCGGTACTCGATTGGCGAATAGGGCTTCGGATCAAAAGATTCTTGATGAGCCATTCCACCAGGCAAGAAGATATGGATTACGCTCTGCGCCTTGGCCTCAATAAAATCGTAGTGCTTCTGATCAGCCTGAGCCTGTCGCATTTGAAAGAAGTTCGCCAGATTCAGCCCCAGTCCACCAATCGCACCGACGGTCAGAAATCCACGACGGCCAAGTCGATACCCATCACAATTCATGTTTACTTCCTCTCCGATTCAGCCCCGTCACTGGCGACGTGGCGGCAATGTTGAAGTTAACCATCAACAAACAAAGTCAACCGCAGTTTGTTCATACAGGTTTGCCCGCTGGACTTTGTCTGGAACCATCTGCGGGGCATTGGAAAACGGACGTGCACGGACAAAGGCAGGACACACACTCCAGGTGCTGATCCAAGGTGGGAGCAATCGTGCGTCCGGATCCGCGAAGCTCGCGCTAGGGCCCATCTGCCCGTACAAGACATTCAGGTCACCGCAGACATACAAACGAATGCTTATGGGTTGCAGAATAGCAAGCCCCGAAATGGCTGTCAACCAATCGACCGACCGCTGCGGCCATGCACAAAAAACGGGCCGCCAGATCGATCGACCTGGCGGCCCGCGATTGGGCAATGAAAACTCTATCCTGAACGTCAGCCGCCCAGAGATTCCGACTGGCCCGACCCACTAACCTCAGCCGTCGTCAGATCCACAACCAGCCCCGCGGTATCTGCAGATTCGTGGACTTCCAGTTCTTCCCTCAGAACCAGCACGTCCGGCGGCGCATCGATCCCTAATCGAACCTTGTCACCCGACACTCGCACTACGGTGACTACGATCGAGTTCCCCAGGCGAATGCGTTCGCTTTCCTTGCGTGACAAGACGAGCATATGATTAACCTCCGTGTAGGTGTGTTTTTGTTTATCAGTGTAATTATGTATAGTTTTCCGCGCGCGTCAAGGTCGATTTCCAAGCCGGTTTTGCCAAGGCTCAAATTGAGCCTAATTGGCGGAGGCGTTTAAAGCCAATGTTGGGGCGGCCCTAAGCTGCGTGCGTGCAATTCGTTCGCCGGCGGAGCCGTAGAACAGAATCGTATTGCGTTCCGTTTCCCAGATCGCGGTCAGCTTCACAGAGCGCGGACCATGAACACAGAAGAAGATCCCACAGGGATTTCCACCCCGAACCAGGATCCTCTCCGTCATTTCGAACGCTCCGGATTGAAGTTGACTCTGATCACAAATCCTCTCGTGTACATAGTTTCGAAGTTCATCCAAGTTGTTGATTTCCGTAGAATTTGCCAACATTGCAGGTGATGGCTCCCTATTAGCGGATTGAAGGACTGCCGTAAGCGATACGGCAATCTGGAGAAACTGGGGTAGGTGTCAGCTAGAAAGTGTATCGGCAGTTTGGCGAAGATAGTTTTGCTGCGGCGAGTATTATGTCCGCCCAGAACCACGGGTCGGCTGACTTTCGACCGCCTGAAATCGGCGATCATCCCGCAGGCGGTTACTGTTCGTAGAGCGAGAAAATGCGGTTTTTTACCTCCAAAGACAGGAGGTTCATCGTCGTTACATAGATTCGCCCGGCGTGTCTCGCCCACCGATCCGGCATGGGCCGTTCCGGGTCCCAGCTGCCGGCAAAATCGCCGTCGCGAACCTGCGAGTCGCGCAACAGGGGGAAGAGTTGTTCCCGCCAACGATCCCAGGTCGGTCCTCCTCGATGCAGCATCACCTGAGTCGCGTAGTACCAGTAGTAGGTATCGCGCTGGTTGTCGGAAGTGGTCCCGAGCTGTGGTGGAAGCTGAGCCAGATAATCTGTACCGCGGACGAAATCGGGATGGTTCGGCTTCCAGCCCGAGTACAACCGCATCAGCAAGCCGACCGCGGTCATCGTTTTGCTCGCCACCAATCCCTGTCGCTGTTCTGGAGAATTTGTCGCCCAAGGATTGTAGCGGTAGAGATGCCGCTCGCGGGCACTGGCTTGCGCCTGGTCGAGCAATCGGGCGATTTTCGCATAACTTTCTTCGGGAACGTCGAGGCCTGCCCGTTTTCCGCTCTCCAGCGCCATCGTCATCCAACCGGAAACGGACAGGTCGGTTCCCACCGACGGCGCGTATCTCCAGCCTCCCCGGTCTTTGCTCTGGGCGGCCACGATGAAGGCGACAGCGCGTTGGGCCGGATCGCGCAGCGCGGGATCCTGCGTCATGCCGTACGCCTCGCAAAGCGCCAGGGCCGCGATGCTATGGCTGTAAAGCCATACGTTTTTGTTCGATTCCTCGTCTTCGGGCGCAAACAGATCGCCGTCCGCGTTCTGCCGCCGTACGAGATAGTCCAATGCCATGCGTACCTGATCCTGGTACCTATCCTGGCGATGGTTGTAATTTGCGCCTTGAAACGCCAGGACGACCAGGCCCGTGGCAGCGGTGTCCGATTGCAACAGGACCGTTTCCGACCCATTCGACAATGTCCAGCTGCCGTCGGATCTTTGTTGGCGGGCCAGGTAGGCCAGTCCTCTTTCGATGGAGGCGTCGTACTCGTCGCCGAGATCTCCCGCCTTGCGGATGCGCACACGTCGGCGGTACGACTCCGCGCTGACAACTGCAGAAGTGCTGAGTTTCGGCACACCCCCTCCCGTTCGTTGCACGAACCGGGTGTCGTTCAAGCGTAATTCCGAGTCAGCCGTATCGACGACCTGGCGATTGATGCCAGCGCGCGGCGCATAGATATCACCGATACCACCCGGTCCTTCGGGAACGGCGACGTCGGCGGCGACGCCTCCGCTTGCCGCACGGCGCAGGACGGCACCGGTTGCGTCAAGCTCCGATCCTTCGACTGCGGTACCCACTCCTGCGGAAGCATCGGGGACCCCGACCGGTGCGACTCCCTCCGCCGCCCTGCCGGCGTTTGCGGTCACGCCGCGGGCCCGAGGCAGCGCCATTCCGGCCCCTGCGTCGGCCGCGATTCTGGCGGTACCGGCGTCGGCCGGATTGATCGATGCTCGATTCGGAAGCGACAGCGAATCCACTTGGTTGGAACCAGCCTGTGCACCGGTCGGTCCCGTCGCCGGCTCCGAATTCGCGATGGTCGCCCCGTTCGCCGGCGAGGTTGCGGATCCTCCCACCGCGCCCGCCTCGATTGCGCGTTGTCCGGACAACTTCTGCGCGTCAAGTGACGGCGGGGATTTTGCTCCTTGCGATTGCGCGGGTTGCGTCGACTGCATCCCATCGACCTGGGTCGAGGCGCGTGTGCCCAGGGAGGTACCAGTGCGTGCGGCTGTCGCATCGGCACTGGCCCGTTGCGCGCCTGTCGGCGAATTCGAGGCGGACGAAGCAACCGTCTCGCGCGACTCCACGGAGGACGCACGGGGCGATCCATTCGCGAGGTTCGCCGCGCTGATGGCGGGATCGGACTGTCCGGCGATTTCGACCGCTGGTAGCGAATTCACCGAAGCAGAAGGAGCGGAGCTGGCGGCGTTTCTTCGTACCGCGACGTTCGCTGCCGCATCAAGCGTACCTAGATTTCCGGCCTGATTGGGCGAAGGCGGTCCAGCCGCGGTCGAGCCGCTGCGATCGGACGCTGCTCCTGATCCCAACGCAACTTTTGCTACCTGCGGTCCGGTTTGTGGACCGCCACCCGTTGCGTTTCTAGCGATTCTCATGCCCGTTTCGGCATTGGCCTCGCGCGGCTGGTCCGCGCCGCCCCGGCGATTCTCGCCGGCGCCGCCAACAGAGGTGTCGGCACGACTCAACTCCAATTCGGCTTGTTGCGGCGAGGTACCGGCACCGACGTCGACATCGGCGAGTTGCCCGGACGTTACCCCAGACGATACGGCCCTCTCCCCGCCGGCGACCGTCCGCGCCGGAGTGGGCGAGGCAGCCAATTCTGGCGCGCTCGACCCGGATTCGCTCCCCGCCGGCGCTGCCGGGAGATCGGCCGTGCGTGCGGCGGACAGCGACATCTCGCCAGCGGCACGCGCGGGTTGATTCCTCGCTGACATCGAATAGCTGACTGCCCCAGGTTGCGGAGTTCCGCCGCCCGAAGCTCTTCCCGTTCCGGCTTCGGCAACAATTCGATTCGTCCCCGAATCGATATCAACCGAACCGGCAGCCGCCGAGATAGCGCCCTGCGGCGCATTCGAACTTGCCGCGATCCGAGCGGCACTGGAGGTGGCCGTCAGCGGCATCGGCTGCACCGCTCCGCTCACCTGAGGCGAAGAAACATTCTCCGCCTGAAATGGTGACGATGGCCGATCCGCGCCGGCTCGCGATCGCTGGACAACCGCTACGGTGCTCGGCGCCAGTGCCGGGCCGGGCGTCGTTGTCTGACTGCTCTCTTGTCGCCGTGCTGCGGCGGAGGCGACACGCGCGGGGCTCTGGGCACCGGGCGCAAACTGATCCATGTTCTCACTCTGACGTCCTCCGGAAGATCCGGAGTTCGAGCGCGATACGGCCACTCGACTCGGCTGCATCGCACCACTCGCCGATTCCGACGTCGTGGTCGCCGGCAACCCGCTGTCGACGACGCGCGTCGCGACCGCGGTTTCGGCGATTCGCGTCGAGCGGGCGGCTCGGACGAAGTCCCCGGTGGGATTTTCGAGTCGCGTTGCGGTTTCTGACGCGACACGCTGGCCGGTCGTCGGGGCAATCGTCGTGGCGGGACTGGCCGAGATTTCCGGCGATGGGGCGAGTTTTGTGGCGGAGGCACCGACGTTGGGTTGGCGCGACATGGCGGTGGCCGCAGCGATCGGCAATGCTTCGCCTGCTGGCTGAGGCCCTCGATTGGAGGGCGTATCAGCGACTTTGGTCACCACGCTGGCGGTAGCGGCAAGATTCGCTCGCCCAGCCATTCCGGCGCTTTGCGACGTTGCCGGTATTTCCTGCTTCGATTCCTGGCGAGAAGTGGAGCCGAGATTCGCGACCGCAACCATCGGCGCCGGAACGGGGGTCGCCGGCCCGACGGAACGGCTGGTTTCAGTTTGGGGGTTCGTTTGGCGGCGCGTGGCCATTTCCGTGGCCGACAGCGCAACGGCATCCGCCGATGGTGTCGGGCGACCGGTCGCGGCATCGGCAGGCGGAGATACGACCTGTGCTGCGGCGGTTCGCTGGACGGTCGCGTCAACATTCGCCTGTATCCTTTGGCGTGCGGGAGGCGCGGGAGGGACAGAATCTCTCGCGGCGGACTGGTCTTCGTTCGGCATACTGTTGTTTGGAGCGTCACGCCGAGCGAGCGCATCGACCTTCATTGTGGCGGCCGGAGCCTCGGCAGGTCTGCCATCGCGCGCCGCGGTGCCGGAAGTCACCAACTTCTCCTGGGTGGTCGCTTGAGGGCGTAACGTGTCATCCGGCGATGCCGGACTCGGCGCCGCCGAGCTCGCAGGGACTGCCGGCGCGGACCGGCTTTGCGGGCGCGCGGCGTCGTTGCGGGCAACTTTCGGCAAACTCTCGAACGACGAAGTCGGCTGTGGCGACGGCTCGGTCCGGCGAACCTGCGTCGCCGCGAGCGCGGAAACCGTTGCCTCGGCAGCGTTCGTCGCTTCGGCCTTCGCCGCGGCGGCAGTCGGCTCCGCCGGCGTCGCAGCAGCTGTCCGCGATGTCAGTTCGGTGCGGGCAGCGATCGGCTCCGAAGTCGAAGGCGGCGCACGGGCGGCCGCCTCTTCGGCGGGCAGGTCGACCGGAGGACCAGACCTCGTTCGAACCTGCGCCGTCTGACGACTCAGGAGCGAAGGTGCGGTCCCACTCGACGGCTGAGCGGGATTCGCCGTCGCACGCTCCGAGATATCGGGCGGCAAAGGCTTTTTCGATTCGACGACCTCAACCGGTTGCTCCGTCGGCCGCGGCGGGGTCTGTGTTTCCTGACGCGTCGGCACCTCGATCCGTTCGACGTTGGGAGTCGCCACGTCCAGTGGTTTTTCGTAATCCTGACTGGGACGCTGCGACGGAGCAACAAAATGGTGCGAATGGTAGTCCGGCAGCGTTACCTGCGCGCGCTTCGCATCGCGGGGCTTCGGCGGCCGTACGGCGATTCCGAGCAGCTTCCAGTCAAACAATCCTACAAACAGGCTGAGGTGAAAAAGAATGCTGAGAATCGTGGCCAACTGAACCGTGCGTCGGATCGTACGCCGATCGAGCCGGGGAAGAACCAGCATCCATGCCAGAAATACGGTAACCGTCCCGATCAGCCATACCCAACCGTTGAGATACCAGGCCGGCTCGTCAAATCGCAGATAGGCGACGATCGTTCCGATGACGAATGCGGCCAATACCGCCAGGGCCACGTTCACCAGCCACAATTGTTCATCCAACGGCGTGGCGAGCGCCGGCTGCAGTTTACGTACGCTCCTTCGCGACTGGTTCATTCCATGTTCCTCGATTTCACTCCCAGTTCTCCATGTCGTCGCACCGCGCGGTCGGTCAAGGTCCTTCGTCCGCTGTCGCCACCGAATAACCGTGCACGCCGGTGCGATTGCAGAGGTTCATGACGACGACGACATGTTCAAAGACCACATGCTTGTCGGCCCGAATAATCACGCTTTGTGTGGCCGGATTGTTGACGACGGACTGGCGGAGTATCGATTCCAGTTCCTGCTCATCCACGCGCCGACCATCCACGAAAAAGCTGCCCGTTGCATCGACGTTGACAAACAACTCGCTCGGCGCCGCCACCAGCGGCTTGGCTTCACTGGCCGACGGCAGCACGACCGCAAGGTGCCGTTCCTCTTCCGCAAACCTGGACGCCACCAGAAAGAAGATCAGCAACAAGAACACCATATCGATGACCGGTGTCATGTTGATGGTGTTCAACGCGTCGCCTTTTTGGATGCGGACTGCCATGGACGAACCCTCAAACGGTCGACTTGCCGCCGCTTACCGTCCCCGTGGCAACCGGCGGCGCGGCGACTCGAGGTGACGCGGGCGGCGGCGCGGCGTTCGGATCGGCCGCGGGAGGAGCGACAGCAGTGGGTGGAGCGACAGCAGCGGGTGGAGCCACAGCGGCGGGTGGAGCCACAGCGGCGTCGGGAGCGCTCGCCGGATCATCGTGCTGACGGAACCGAGCACGACCTTCGTATCGTTCGATCTGCGGCAACAGGCTGGACAGCAGGTTGTCGATATCCAGAAACATCGTCTGGATGCGACCTTCGAAGTAATGTGCAGCAAACGCCGCCGGGATGGCCACGCACAGACCGCCGAACGTCGTCACCAGGGCGGTATAGATTCCATTCGCCAGTTCGACCGCCTTGTTGGAACCAACAGGAATGATCGTCGTTCGATGGAAGGCGATGATCATGCCTTGAACGGTCCCCAACAGTCCGATCAGCGGCGCGAGCGTTGAGCAGAGGTTGAGCCAGCGGACGTTGCCGTACAGCCGCGTCGCCTCACGTTCGCTTACGGACTGCACTGTCGATTCCACTTCGGCATGCGGTCGACCGACCTTCAACAGCATGGCGCGAATCACGGCAGCGGCCGCGGAGGGATAAGCCTGGCAAATCTTGTAGGCCTGCTTGGGATCGAAACCTTCACGGGAGTCGCCGAGTTGGCCCAGCGACGAAATCAGCGAACCGGGAATCACGCGATCCTTGCGCAGGGCAAGGGTCCGCTCGATGATCACGCCCACGGCCAGCAGCGACAGGGCATAAATCGGATACATGAAGATCCCGCCCTCGTTGGCCAGCCGGATTATCTCGATTCCGTCGCTCTCGGCCGGATCGGCAGCGGGGACGGCGGGGTTTGCGGAAGGGCGGTCTTGAGCCAGCGATTCGGCCGCAGCGCCGGCCGCGCCTCCCTCCTGGGCACGCAAAACTCTATCGCGGCGCGACAGGCGATCGACCGCTGTCCATGCCATCACGAGTGCTGCGATCATTACCCATTGCCAGATTCGACTTTTCAACATCGATTACTCCCCGTAACCCGAAAGCGGTTTCGAGTCCCATGGTGGATGTGGTATTGCCCGAAACAGGTTTCGGGCTACCTATAGTTTAGCCAGCGCATCCAGCCGTTTGCGAGCTTCTGCGGCGAATGAAGACTGCGGGTGCTTTTCCACCACGTACGTGTAATGGCGTTTGGCCTCGGCCATACATTGGGCTTTGCGGCCGGGATCGGCTGCGGAGGCGATTTGTACTTCCCAGCATCGTGCAGCTTCGTAGCCGGCTTGTGACTGCCAGACCTTCACGTCCGCCGTCGCCTGTTCCCCGCCGTACGTGTACATCACTCGCTGGAACTGCTTGATTGCTTCGTCGAACTGCTTCTTTTCAAACATCACTTCGCCGATCATGAAGCGGGCACGAGCCCCCACCGCGTCGCGTGATTTGGCAGCGGCGAATTCGTAGTTCTTGAGAGCTTCATCGAGTTGTTTGAGGTTCTGTCGGGCCCAGCCGAGTTCGTAATGCGCCTCGGCGAGGTACGGCGAGTCGGCGTACTTCTGCAGCAATGCGGTCAACAGTTCCTGGCTTTCCGCCCACATCTTCAGCTGACCTGCTGCTTGTCCGCCATGCAGCAGGACCAGCACTTCCAGCTTCGCCGGCAGGTCAGGCGCTTTGCGAGCGGTGACGAACGCCGCATATGCCTCCTGGTACTTCTGCAACCGGAACAGGCACTCCGCCGACATGAAGCGTCCGTCCGTTGCCAGCGCGCCGCTGGGCGCCGACTGCAGCTGTTGCTGGAAGTGATCCAGGGCCGGCTGGTACTGTTTCAGCTGGTACTGCGACCATCCCAGTTTGTAGGCCGCTTTCTCGGTCAGCTCGGCTGACGGACTGGCCGGCAGAGCCTTGGCATATTCCTTGATCGCTTGATCGTACTCGCGCTGCTGGTAATGGAACTCGCCGATATGAAAATGGCTTTCGGCTGCGAGCGGACTATTTGGAGCGGCCGCGACGAGTGCGGCGAATTCCTGGCTGGCCTGCTCTTCCATCCCTTCGGACTTTAGTGCCCACGCCAGCTCGTAACGGACCTTGTCCAGAGAATCGTACTTGGGGTGATCCTTGAGGATCTGCTGAAAGCTGGCGATCGCCGCCGGAAGTTGTTTCGCACTGACCTCCGCCAGTCCTCGTTCGAACGTCGCGTGGGAGCGTTTCTCCTGGTCGGGACCGGTTTTCAGGAAACTGTTCAGGTCTTCGATCGCCCCCGCGAAATCGCCGGCCAGTCTGCGGCCCATGCCTCGCGCGTAGAGTGCCTCCGACACCAACGCGTGTTGCGGGAACCTGGTGATCAGCGCCGTCAGCTGCTCAACAGCCTTGGGATACTGTTGCAGCTTGAACTGACTCCAGCCCTGACCATAAATCGCGTAGGGCGCGTAGCTGGACTCGGGCCATTGGGCAATCACCTGCGCGTACGCCACTCGCGCCTGCTCGAAATCGCCGGCGGCGTAAGCGAATTCTCCGCGACGGTAAAAGGCCTGATCCCGAACCGTGCTGTTGGGGAATTCTTCGATCAGTTTCTGGATGGTCTTCAGCGCCTCGGGGATTTTCTCCAGCTTTCGCTGGGCCCGAGCCAGGCCCAGCAGTGCTTCATCGGCCTGACGCCACTGGGCCTGCGCGGCCAGCGAGGCTTCGAAGCCGGCAGCCGCGTCGGCATACTTTTCCAGCCCCCACTGCCCCGAGGCGACGAGAAAATGCGCCTCGGCGAGCAGTTCCGGGGCCTTGATGGTCGCCAGCTGCGGCAGCAGTTCGGACACGACCTCGGCATATTTTTTCTGCAGCAGCAGCGCCAGCCCAAGCCGCATCCGCCATTTTTCAATGTCGGGCTGTGTTGCGAACGAGCTGATCAATTCGCGGTACGACTTTTCCGCCTCCGCCTGCTGGTTCAATAGCAACAGGCCGTCCGACGCCACATACTTGACATGCGGCATCAAGCGATCCTGCGGATACTTGCCGACAAAATTCCTGGCATGCTGAACCGCCTGCTCGTATTGTTTCAGTTCCAGGCAGCCAAATGCCGCGCTGTACAACGCCTGCGGCGCCAGGTCATGTTGCGGCGAATCGCCCGCAAACTTCAAGAAGCCGACAATCGCTTCCGCCTTCCTATCCGGCAACTCGTAAAGTGCGTCCGCACGATCAAAATTCAATTGCGGCAGCCATTGGGCATCCAGGCCCTTCCCAAGTACCTTGTCCACCAATGCCAACGCTTCCTGGGCTCGCTTGTTCCGAAGATGAATTCGGGCCAGCCAGTGAGCGGCTTCCGCCGCGTCGGCTTTCTCGCCGTCCACGATCCGTTGAAACCAGGCGGCGGCTTCTTTCAATTTTTCCAGCCGAAACAGGCAGCGCCCCGCGGCCAACATCGCCGTCGACAGCCGCGGAGTGTTCGGATAGGTTGCCACCAGACGCTCATAAACGCCAGCGGCTTCCGCCAGTTTGTCGAGCTTCACTAAGCCGTCGGCTTGTCGCATCAATGCGTGATCTGCCAGCGCAAATTCTTGAACTTGCGCAACTTCGCCGAAGATGGTCACTGCCTCGGCCACGCGCCCCTGCTGGAGCATCGCTTCGGCCTTGCGCATCCGCACCTCGGTCGCGATCGGTTTGCCACCGCAATCGGCGAGAAACAGGTCATACGCCTTTTCGGCCTGGGCATACTGGCCCAATTCCTCCTGGGCAACTCCCAGTGCATAGGCGGCGTCGCAGCGATGCGAGGAACCTTGGAATTTAGCGAGCACCGCCTCATATGCCGCAATCGCCTCGCGGACTTTGCCCTGGTTGTAAAAGCACTCGCCGAGAAAATACGTCGCTTCATCGGCGTATTTGCCCTTCGGGAACTTCTGCAACAGGTTTTCGAATGTTGCCTGGGGCATCTGATAGGTCTCGGGCTTTCCCGCGACCGCTTGGGAATATTGGCTCCAGGCCAAGTTCAGGTACGCATCTTCCGCCAGTTCAAAATCAGGCTTGGCCTTCAACAACCCCTGCAATGTCGTTGCCGCCTTGGCAAACTGCTTCAACTGGACGTGGCAGACGGCGAGGTAGTATTGGGCCTTGGGAGTCAATGGATCGGTAGGGTAGGTCGCAATGAATTTGGTCCATTCCTCGATCGCCAGGTCATAGGCTCCGTTGTTGTGGATGTTCGCGGCTCCGGAATAGTCCATCACCGCCTCGGGCGACGATTTCTCGGCGTTTTTGCCGTCCACCTTGGCCGATTCCTGAGCCATGATGCGATGGAAATCGGCACCGCTGACCAACAGCGAACCCAGCAGCAAGACCCATGCTCGACAAGCCAACCTGGCCGGCCGGCTCGAACTAATCGTTCCCATTTGCGTATCTCCACTGTGGTTCCATATCCCACGCTCTGTCGTCGAATCCAGGGATTTGCTCGCCGACGGACTCATTGAGCCTTCCCTCCCAGCTGTCGCGACTATTATTTCACTTGCCTGCGGTCTTGGCCAGCGTCCGATTTTGGATCATTCTGGAATCATGAACCCCTCAAAGAAATGTCTCGTCACTGGCGGAGCCGGATTCATTGGCTCCCACCTTGTCGAATCGCTGCTGGCACGAGGTCATTGCGTCACGGTCGTCGACGACGAATCGACCGGTCAACGCCAGAATCTCGCTCGTTGCATCAATCACCCCCAGCTACGGTTAATTGCCGGTGACGTGGGGCGCTGGTCGTTGATCGAAGAGGTGACACGAGACATCGACGAGGTGTATCACCTTGCGGCAGCGGTGGGGGTCGCTTTGATCGCAAGTCGTCCCATCGAGAGCATCGAGCGGAATATCTATCCAACCGAGCTGTTGCTGAAAGCACTGCGGATCAAGGCCGCTGCCGGCAAGCTGATCCCTTTTTTCCTCGCCAGCACCAGCGAAGTCTACGGCAAGAACCCCAAGCCGGTCTGGACCGAGGACGATGACCTGGTGTTTGGCGCTACGACGCGAGCGCGGTGGTCGTACGGAGCGTCCAAGGCGATCGACGAGTTCCTGGCCCTGGCATGCTGGCGTGAATACCGCCTCCCTGTGGTTATCGGACGATTTTTCAATGTGGTCGGGCCCCGACAGACGGGAGCGTATGGCATGGTCCTGCCGCGTTTTGTGGATGCCGCTTTGGCCAGCCGCCCTTTGGTGGTTCACGACGACGGAAGACAGGTCCGCTGCTTTGCCCACGTCAACGACGTGGTGGAGGCGGTCATCAGGCTGATGGAATGTCCGTCGGCGGTCGGACGGGCCTTTAACATCGGCAGTGACGAACCCGTGTCGATTCTTGAACTGGCGCAACGAGTGATTCGCGTGACTGCGTCCAGTTCGCCGATCGAGTTTCAGTCGTATGCCGACGCGTACGATGAGGATTTCGAAGACATCCGTCGGCGCGTGCCCGACCTGTCGAGGATCCGTGGAACGATCGACTATCCGCTTGCCTACAACCTGGAAGCGATCATTCGCGAACTGGTCCGTCCCAGCGGTGGAGCAACCGTTGCGACGGCCCCTTATCGGCAAGGGAGTCGAGAAGTCAGTGGACGGTGATGCGCGAGGATCCGGCTGCGAATCGCACAGCGGCGGTTCAATTACGGCTCCCTCCAGGCTGTTTGTCCACCTGACAATCCTGGAATGGTCGACGTTGCGGCGCCCGATGGCGGGCGGCGGTACGGCGCCGGCGGTGGCTCACCCGTTTCCGGCACGATCGTCCCTTCGTCGTCGGGCGTCATCAGTTGTACGAACACCAGGTAGTCAATCCGTTCCTCCAAGAATCCGGTCGATCCGTCGGCCATCAGGTAGTTGACACCTCGTGGGTGGTGGCTGGACGGTCGCGCCAATCGACTCGGCTCGACGCTACCTCCCGCTTCAGCGTGTTGGTTAATCCCGAACAATTCGCGACCAGGAGCGGGAATCCCTTCACGGAAAGCGGCGCGCCAGACAAAACCGGTGGTGTACTCGTCATTATCGGTCCAGCGACCGGCATCGAGATTTTCGCTGAGCAGCAGCGTGGACGATTCGCCGTCATGCCGCTGCAGGTAACCTCGGTCGACGTGGTCGATCCCCGACACCCGGTTCAGAAAGACGCCGTTGGCCCGGAAATCCCACGGGGGGCGCGGAGCATCGGGCATACCACAATTGGCGACGTATTTCAGGACCGGTCCGGCCTGGGCGCCGGTTGCCGGGCAATTCAGTTCCGCGACATATTCCGCCGTACCGAACGAGCGGTCGGGCCGCGGCGGATTTTCGCCCGATGTCGATGTCAGGTACGGTAGAACCGTCGCAGCCCACCCGGCAGGACCTGTCCCGGAGGGGGGGGCCTGCTGCTTCCTATTTTGAAAGCCCGGGAATTCGGCGAATTCGGCTTCAAACTGCTGCAGAGCAACGCCTAGACGGGCCAATCGAAGTTCACAGAACTGCCGGCGTGACTTGGCCCGGACCTGCATCAGACTGGGAATTCCGATGGACATGACCGTCAGCAGGCTGGCCGCGACGACGACGAATTCCGACCGCGACATGCCGTGACGCTGACGCGGCCGGATTCCGGTACGGCAAAAGTTCTTGACAAATCGTGGCATCGCTTGTCGAATAGGAAGGAACAGAGGTTATACAGTAATTAAATAGCCGCCATGCGGCTTACTCATCAGCGCGACAGAGTTCACCAACGCCAGGCCATACGGACCCGATCGGTCAATTACCATTCGGTATTTGGCAATTCGCCAGATCGCAAGTTCGATCCGGTCCCAGAGCCGATTCAGCTATTTCCGAGGAGAACGATAATGAGTTCGCGCGTCAAGTCGCCTTTTTCATCCGGTCCGCGCCGTGCTTTCACGATCGTGGAAATGTTGGTGACGATCGTGGTCGTGTTGTTCGTATTGCTGACCGTCGTTCAGCTGTTCGACTGGGTCGGCACGCGCGTCGCCCAGGGGCGCGCTTTGATCGAGATGTCGGGCTCGCTGCGTGGGGCCGCCAGGCGGCTGGAACTTGACTTGCAGACCTGCACGGCACCCGTTCGCCCCTGGCTCGATACGGGAGCCGGCGAAGGTTATTTCGAGATCTACGAAGGTGCGATGCACGATCTGTCCGAGATGTTGCGCGGCGTCGCGGCCGGTGTCGTTCCAGAATCGCTCGACGGCGACGTGGACGATATTCTGATGTTCACTTCGCGGAACCGCGACGAACCGTTTGCCGGCCATCGCAAGTACTTCCCGCTCGATTCCGCCAATGCCTTTCAGGCCAATGAACTTCGCGGGTCGATCGCCTCGGACGTTGCGGAGATCGTCTGGTGGACCCAGTACGACGATGTCAACAGCAACGGCAACTTCGAGCGGCACGAGCTTACGCTCCGCCGCCGGGCGCTGGTAGTGCGTCCCGATTTGAATAATGTGAACGGCATCATGACGCGGCTGATCGGCGGCAATCTGGCCGATCTGCAGATGAAGATCGCCAATTTCATGCACAACAATGACATCTCGGTACGGATGGAGATTGCTGATCCGGCCAATTTCGTTTGCAACGTCATCGCGAACTCGCTTTCCGACCTTACCCGGCGCGAAAACCGTTATGCCCATTGGCGCGTGTTGATCGTGCTGCCCAATCTGCAGTATGCCATCATGCCCTGGCCGTTCCCGATCGACGCGGTCGATGATTTTCGCGCCGACCACGATTTCGCCACATTCAACGCCAGCGCAACGTCACTGCGGAGGCTGGCGATGGCCCGTTCCGTGCCGACGTTTGCTGGCGAGGACGTCACGCGTTATGGCGAGGATGTGATTCTGAGCGGCGTACTGGCATTTGACGTGCGGGTATTCGATCCTGAGGCGGCGATTTTCAACATTGCCGCGGCGCCCCCCGGCAGTACGGACGCGCAAAATCGGGCCGTCGCCCCCGGAGACGCGGGTTGGGGCGAAGCGGTCTGGCAATATATCAACAATCCAATCCCGGCCAACGGCCCCATCGGGAAAGGGGCCTTTGTCGATCTGGGCTATCTGCCGCGCCACAACATGAGTAACGGCGGGTCGCATTTTTCCGACGTGCCGGACGAACGATCGGGACTGTTGCATTGGATCAACAATGTGACGGCGACCGATTCGCAGACTTTCCGGATGTTCCCGCCTCGCTCGACCGCATTCGACAATAACCTGCCGGCCGGCCTCTACAATGGAGCCGCTTTGTACGACAAGCGATTCGGTATGCCGCGCGTCTACGACACCTGGCCCGCCGTTTATGAGCGGGACGGCATCCAGCAGCAGGCGGGACGGGCAATTATTCCTGCCAATTCGACCATCGATCCCGCAACAGACGGCTTCGACAACGACGGCCTGAACGGCACGGATGACGACGGGGAACGAGAGACAGCACCGCCCTATTCGTTCAAGCTGCGCGGCATTCAAGTAACGATTCGCGCCTACGAGCACGACACGCGGCAAATTCGCCAGACCTCGGTGTCGTCGAGTTTTGTCCCCGAGTAACTCAGTTTTCCATGACTTCGTTTTCGCGGACCTTCGCCATCTCGCTGACTTTGTTTTCGTAGTCCTTGGTCAGTTCCTGGATCTGCTCTTTTGCCAGATCCCGCTCGTCCTCGCTCAAGGTCTTGTCCTTTTCCGCCTGATCGGCCGCTTTATTGGCGTCGCGGCGGACGTTTCGGATCGCGACCTTGGCCTCTTCCGCCAGTTCTTTGACCCGCGCCACCAGCTTGCGGCGCATCTCGGTGGAAAGCGGCGGAATGTTGATGCGAATCAATCGGCCATCACTTTGCGGATTAAAGCCCAGGCCGCTGGTGATGATCGCCTTTTCGATATCCTTGATCGTCCCCGCGTCGTAAGGCCGGATCACGATCTGGGTCGGTTCCGGCGCTCCGATCGAAGCAAGCTGCTTGATCGGAGTCGAAGCACCGTAGGCGTCAACGCGCAGGGAATCGACCAGCCCCGGATTTGCCCGGCCGGTGCGGATGCCCGCCAGACTGGACCGCAGTACCTGCAGCGCTTTGTCCATACGATCTTCGGCATCCAGAAGTATATCGTCGGTCGACACGATCAACCTCCAATAATGGTCCCCACGCGTTCGCCGCGGACCGCGCGTTGAATGTTGCCGTCCTTCCTGTAGTTGAACACCAGGATCGGCATTTTATGTTCCATACACTGCGCGATGGCGGTGCTGTCCATCACGCGCAGGTTCTGCTCGCGGACTGCATTGTAATGCAATTCACGATACAGAACCGCATGCGGATTTTTTTCCGGGTCGTCACTGTAAACGCCGTCGACGCGGGTGGCTTTCATCAGGATGTCGCAGCCGAGTTCCAAAGCCCTTTGTGCGGCGGCGGTATCCGTGGTGACATAGGGGCTGCCCGTGCCCGCCGCCAGGATGATCAAGCGGCCCTTTTCCAGATGCCTCTTGCCACGGCGGCGAATGTACGGTTCGGCCACGCCGTCCATCCGGATCGCGGACATCAAGCGGGTTGAGCATCCCAGCGTTTCGAGCGCATCCTGCAGAGCAAGGCCGTTGATAACGGTTGCCAGCATTCCCATGTAATGGGCGGTTGCCTCCTGAATCCCCACGTTGTGGTTCTTGAACTGCGCACCGCGCAAGATGTTCCCACCACCAATCACCAGCGCGATCTGACAACCCGATTGGGAGGCCTGCTGCACCTGGCGGGCAATCTGCATGACCTCATCCATCCCGATACCCCGTTCGCCGGCGTGGCTGAAACTCTCGCCAGACAGTTTCAACAACACTCGCTTGTAACGAGGCTCGCCGTCGCAGTTCGTTGCGGTCGACGCCATAGCCGAATTGACTCCTTGATTGCCGTCGAGTTAATTGCCTTCGTCCGGGCGCGGTTTGGGGCGGGATTGAAACTAGTCCCGGCCCAGCTCCCAATGCACAAATTTCCGCAGCTTCAGACCGTTCTGCTCGGCAAATTTGCCCACGGTCAGCTTGTTATCCTTGACGAACGCCTGTTCGGAGAGCACCCGCTCCGCATAGAAATTTCGCAATTGCCCTTCGACAACCTTGTCGACGATATTGGCCGGCTTGCCTTCCTTGAGTGCGGTTTCCTTCAAAATCGAGCGTTCCTTTTCCACTTCGCTGGCCGGAACATCTTCCTTGTTCAGTCCCAGCGGGCGCATGGCGGCGATATGCATGCAGATATCCTTGGCCGCCGATTCGTCGGCGCCATCAAACTGCAGCAGCACCCCGGCGACGGTCGACGAGTTATGGCTGTAACCGGCGCAGTGGCCGTCGCTGCGAGCCATCCGCCCCAGGTTGAAGACTTCGCGGATACGGTTGAACATGTCATCCTTGACCGCCCTCAACGTCATGCCTGACTTGCTCGGCGACGGAAGATCCAGCAACGCATCGGCCGAACCGACGCTGGGATTCGCGGCAAGCTGTTTCGCCAGATCGTTCGCCAATTGGATAAATTCCTCGTTCTGCGTAACCGGCGCGCTTTCGCATTTCAATTCGACCACGGCGCCCGAGGTTGCCGACGCGAAAATGCCGAACCGCCCGAATTCCGTCACGCGATCCGAACGATTGCTCTGCACTTTCAACCCGCGCTCCCGCAAGAGCCGAACCGCTTCCTCCGCATTTCCGTTAGCGTCGGTCAACGCCTTCTTGATGTCCATCAGCGGCAGACCGGTCTTCTTCCGCAGATCGTTGACTGCCGCAGCAGTAATCTCAGCCACAATATGTTCTCCTTCCTGCAAAACCCAACTTTGAAATTCTATGCACGGACCGAATTGAATTTTTCGCGATCGGATGAGTCACTGGAAAAAATGTTGCGTCGTATCGCATTCGGATGCCGTCGACCGTTCATGACGTCGACGGTGATCGCCTCGATCGCATACAAACTCAACGCATCGCTCCGACGAGCCCGTTGCCGCAATCCGCCTGGCGGTTCCCTTGCCGGTCGGCGACTCGATTCGTGCCGGCAAGCAAGCTGCATCCGTTGCTCGGCTTGCATGCGGCGGGATCTTGCCGCCGCTGGTTTCCTGATCGTTCCCTAGGCTTCGACGGCGACTTTTTCCTGTTCGGCCGCGGCCACATCTTCCTGTTTCGACTTGGCGACCAGCGTCGCTTTGCCCGCCAGGACCGCGTCGGCCAGATGCCGCATGATGACTTCGATCGAACGAATACCGTCGTCATTGCCGGGAATCGGCAAGTCAATCAAGTCCGGATCGCAATCGGTGTCGATCAATGCCACGGTCGCGATCCCCAACAAACGGGCTTCACGAATCGCGTTTTTTTCCTTCCGCGGATCGAAAACAACAATGCATTCCGGAAGTCGGTTCATCGTCCGCAGGCCGTTCAGGTTGCGGTACATCTTGCGGTACTCACGCGCCAACGCCGACTGCATTTTCTTGGAGTAAGCATCGATTTCGTTGCCCGAACGCAACTTTTCCAACTCCTCGAGTCGGCCCAGCCGGCTACGGATCGTGCGGAAATTCGTCAGGGCGCCGCCTAACCAGCGTTCGGCCACAAACGGCATCGCACATCGCAACGATTCGCGTTCGATCGCCGCGCTCGCCTGCCGCTTCGTTCCCACAAACAGAATCAAACTGCCCCCGGCGGCAACTTGCCCCAGGTACTTCTTCGCTCGCAACAATCCGCGAACCGTCTCTCGGACATCGATAATGTGGATGGCGTTTTTTCGTGCGTAAATGTACGGCGCCATTTTCGGGTTCCAGCGACTGGCCCGATGTCCAAAATGTACCCCCGCTTGTACGAGCTCCTCAACTAAAGTCTGCGACACCTTGTGACACTCCCTTTCCCTTTGGGCGATGCTCGCGTCAGCCACCACCAGCGTGGCAGCGAGCACAGGTCGAACCTTCACCCCGATTTGGAAAAAGCAAAAAACCTGTCCATGCCTGAATTACCCGCATGGCCGGGCTTGCCGAACTTCGGCGAAGTCCAAGAGTTTAACAGGGTCGATTCAGAGGGTCAACCGAACCGAGAGGCGCTGCTAGGCCGATCGCATCTGCCGTGGCCCGCTGATCACGGCACGGTTTTCGCCGGAATTCCTGGCGTAACAGTTGGCGGCTACGCCGCGAATGTACTGCCAGTCCGCCGCGAAACGACGATCGATGCTCTCGCCGTCGAAACAGATCTCGCTTGCCCACCAGCGGGGTAGCCAGCTCTGCTGGCAAAGGCGACGGGGCGTCATTCCCCAGCGGTCCAATGTCCTGCCCAGCCGGCGGATCGCGCGCGGCACTGGCAGGCTGCCGAGAACCCTGTTCAATCGCCGCAGCGTCGGATATCCACCCAGGTGCCCCGAGGCATTCCGGCGATGTTCCGGGAGGGTGAATTCAATGACCCCTTGCCCGTGTTCCTGCCCTTGACGCCGGTCAGGAATTCCACCCCCCTGGCGATTGGTTTCCGCGGGCAGATCGTTCCGCCGTGCCGACCGATGCAGGAAGTTCCTCAAACCGGCGAGTACCATGCCAGGCGAAGCCAGCAGATCCTCCTGAAGATAAACATATACACTTTCCGCATCCACCTTGCTCAGCAGCTTGACATGGCGGCTTCTCCAAGGTGTCGGGTCGAGCTCAAGCAGTCCGCCACCCTCGAGCCGGTAAAACGACGCAAACGATTCGACTCCCCCCTCATGCAGGTATTGGCAGTACATGCTTCGGATCCAAGACGCATGCTGCCGGAAAGCCACGATATACCCCGCAGGTCGGAAAAGCGCGTGAAAGGTATCAAGGCTGGAGGAAAACTGATCGATTCCGCCGCACCGGGATCCCCAGGCCGGGGTGGCGGAGATCGACTCGTCGCTCAACACCAGCACGGACGCTTCACAGCCCGGCGGCGGAAGAATGAGGCTGCGAATCGAGTCGAAACCGCGCACTAACTTAACTTCCGGGAGATTTGCGAAAAAATCCCTTTGAAGCGTGGTCGAACCGGTCTTGTGGAGCCCGATATGAGCTATCATCGAAGGCGACGGCATGATCCTATTAGAATCGGTGCAGCAGCCGGTTTATGTAAAGGTCAAAAAGCGCTTTTTCGCGTTGGCGTTCCTCCGCCAGGAGTCGGGAAAAAACTGCTAGCATATGAGGCCGTCTGCGGGGCATCAGGTCGCGTTTCCACGAGCAGCTAACGATGTGCGGTCGATTTACGTTACGGGCGCCGATGACGGAAATCGTGCGCGAATTCCAACTCGCCGGGCCGACCGAATGGTCGCCTCGATTTAATATCGCTCCGACGCAGCCCGTGCTGACCGTGACCCAGGAAGCCGGTGCGCCGCGCGCTGCGCGATGCATGCTGTGGGGGCTGATACCATCCTGGGCCAAGGACCGGTCGATCGCCAATTCGCTGATCAATGCTCGAGCAGAAAGCGTCGCCGACAAACCGTCGTTTCGCGCCGCGTTCAAGCGTCGGCGATGCCTGATCGTGGCGGATGGCTACTATGAGTGGCAGAAAACCGGCAAAGCCAAGCAGCCGTTTCATATCCGTTTTCCGGACAATCGGCCGTTCGCGATCGCCGGATTGTGGGAATCGTGGGGGGAAAGCCACCTGGAAACCTGTACGCTGATCACCACCGACGCCAACGAGACGACGCGCCCGATCCATGATCGTATGCCGGTGATCCTCGACCCGCCCGACGCCGCGACATGGCTCGAATCCCCCCCGGAAAACCGTGACGAATTGCTGGCGCTGCTGCGTCCCTATCGCGCGAACCAGCTCGTCACCGATGCCGTCTCGACCTACGTCAACAACCCGCGTCACGAAGACCCTGGCTGCTTGACCGGAAATCGATCCTTGTTTTGACAAAACGACACCCAGAAAGCGGATCGCGGCAACGGCAATTCGGAAAGACCGAACGGTTCTGGCGTTTCCGTCTTTGCCGGTAGCAGGTATCGTTTGTCGGACCTGGTTGCGCCGAAGTCAATCGCGTCGAAGATCCTGGAGACGAATGCAATGGCCAATGTTGAGGACCGTACGGGAACGATGTCGGAATATGAATTTCCCCAGCATCCCAACGATCATCATTTGACGACGGTGCCCTGCAACGAACCATTTCAGGTCCGCTGGGCGGACCGCGTCCATCGCCTCCCTCCGTATCTGTTCGGGCGGATCAACGCATTGCTGTACCAGAAGCGGCGCGCCGGCGGCGACGTGATCGATATGGGGATGGGAAATCCTTCCGATCCCCCGCAGTCGATGGTGATCGAAAAGCTCGCCGAGGCCGCTCACGACCCCAACAATCACGGATACAGCAAGTCCAACGGGATTCAGAATCTGCGGCGCGAAGTTGCCTCGAAATACTTCAAAAAATACGGCGTCCGGCTTGACCCTGAATCGCAGGTGATGGTCTGCCTCGGATCGAAAGAGGGGTTCAGTCACATGTGCCTGGCGCTGATGGGCCCCGGGGACAACGCGATCATTCCCGCCCCGTATTTCCCGGTGCATATGCATGCGGTGGCGCTGGCGTCGGGAAACGCGATTGCGCTGGAAGTCGCGCAGAGCGACAAGTTTCTGTCGAATATCGCTTACACCTGCCAGCATCTTTATCCGACGCCCAAGTTGCTGATCATCAACTACCCGCATAATCCGTCGACGGTCACTATCGAGCCGGATTTCTACGTCGAAGTGATCAAGCTGGCACGTCGCTACGGCTTTATGGTGATCAGCGATTTCGCATACGCTGATGTCGCGTTCGACGGCTACCGCCCACCCAGTTTTCTGTCGGTGCCCGGGGCGATGGACGTCGGCGTTGAATTCACCACCATGAGCAAAGGCTATAACATGGCCGGCTGGCGCGTCGGATTCTGCGCGGGCAACGCCGAAATGGTCCGGGCGCTGGGGATCATCAAGGGCTATTACGATTACGGCATGTTCCAGGCGATCCAGATCGCCGCGATCGTCGCGCTGCGGCATACCGATGCCGCAGTCGAGGAACAGTCGCGTTTGTACCAGGGTCGGCGCGATGTCTTGGTGGAGGGACTGCGACGGCTGGGGTGGACCATGGAGGTGCCGCGAGCCGGCATGTTTGTCTGGGCGAAAGTACCGGAACCCTGGTCGTCCCAGATGAGCACCCTGGATTTCGCGATGATGTTGCTGGAAAAAGGCGACGTGGCGGTAAGTCCCGGCAGTGGCTTCGGCCCGGCGGGCGAAGGCTACCTGCGCCTTTCCCTGGTCGAAAATGAAAACCGATTGCGGCAGGCGGTCCGTCAAGTCGGGCGCTGCCTGGGTCGGGAAAGTAAGAAAAGCTAGGCAACGGCCTGCCAGCCTGGAGTCGTCAATCGCATGCCGGACGGCCAACCCAACTTTTCACGCCGACGTCCGCAGTGCGGTGCACGTCGATCCGCAACCGTCCTTCTGGGCGCCATGTTTGCTGTCGCTGCCTGCAGCGTCTGGGGCCAACCCTGCGTCGGCGAGGAACTGTTCCTGGCATTCTGGAATGTCGAAAATCTCTTTGATACCGCCGACGATCCCCAGGTGGAATTGGACGAGGAATTCACGCCCGCAGGACCCAAACAATGGACGGACGAACGGCTGCGGATCAAGATCGACAATCTTTCGCGCGTCATTCGCGGGATGAACGACCAGCGCGGGCCGGACATCCTGGGCGTGGCTGAGATCGAAAACCGTGATGTTCTCCGTCGACTGGCGCGGTGGATCACGGTCCAGCCTCGCCGATACAAGATTGTGCACCAGGATTCACCGAGCCTCCGTGGGATCGATTGCGGCCTGCTCTACGACGATCGCAAGCTGACGCTGAGTTCGACGCGGTTTCACGAAGTTCCAATTCCGGAATCACCGACACGCGATATCGTCGAGGCCGAACTGACCGATCGCGGCGGTCGAACGCTTTTCGTTTTTGTAAATCACTGGCCGTCGCGGCAGCACACGGAAGAAGCTCGAATTCGCGCGGCGCAAATCCTGCGGCAACGTATCGCAGCGATTCTAGATCGTGATCCTCAGGCCGATATCGTGGCTTTCGGCGATTTCAACGATGGGCCCGACGGGCGGGCGATGCGGGAAACGCTCGGCGCCGCGGAACTGTCGGATGAGACCAAACAGAGCCCGCTGTTCAATCTGTTTTGGCCGCTCTATCGCCGTGGTGAGGGTACCTACGTCTACGCCGACAAATGGGAGATACTCGATCAGGCCGTGGTTTCCTCGGGACTGCTGGACGACCGAGGCTATCGCGTTCGTCCAAAAACCGCGGATCGCGTCTTCGCGGTCCGCGATCAACTGTTCCATCCGCCCGCTCCCGCGATCCCGCGTCCCAATCGGTCGTTTTCCGGAAATAATTTCCATGCCAGCGGATATTCCGATCATCTGCCGATCAAGCTTGTGATCGAGGCGATACCCGCGGGCCGATAAGCGGGGCGCTGGCCGACGAAACGCTGAGGGTTCATTGCCGCCGCATGCCGGATCACCGATAATCGCGTCGATTCATCGGCCGTTATGCCAGGGGAGCGGCCGACGAGCGGATGGGACTCCCACCACGATTTTTGGAATAGGCTGTCACGATGAACTCGCATGCATGGAACGAGGCGCCATCCACTGACGACCTGCGCAAGTCGTATGACGAGATCCCCTATCCCAACGTCCCCAAGCCGTTCACTCATATCTCGCGACTGGCCGCGATTGCCAAGATCCGCGGCCTGAACCCGACGGCCACGGTCTGCTGCCGTGTCCTGGAAATCGGCTGTGCCGATGGCGGCAATCTGGTGCCGCTGGCCGCGCGTTTCCCCGCCAGCCAGTTTCTCGGAATCGACCTGTCGCCTCAGCAGATCGCCATCGGCCGCCAACAGGTCGCCGAACTCGAATTGCGGAATTTCGAACTGCGGACCGCGGACATCATGCAATTGCGGGCGGACGATCTGGGACAATTCGACTATATCATCGCCCACGGGATCTTCTCCTGGGTGCCGGCGCCGGTCCGCGATCGGATATTGACCGTTTGCCGCGATCACCTGTCGCCGTCCGGTATCGCCTACATCAGCTACAACACGTATCCAGGTTGGCGCGGTAAGCAGGCGCTGCGAGAGATGCTGCGATACCATACCCGTTCGATCAGCGACTTACGGAAGAAAGTCGAGTCGGCGCTGGAGATGTTGAGCATTCTGCCGGAACCGTCCCCCGAAAGTGATGAGCCGGCGATTTTCCAGGCGCAACGCCTGCGTCGGGATCTTGAGCGAGTCGACGATCCTGTCACCTACCTGTTGCATGAGTACCTGGTGGACGTCAACGAGCCGCTCTACTTCTCCGAGTTCGTCCAGTTGGCGGAGGCGGCTGGCCTTCAATACGTTGACGATGCCTATCCGGGGAGCAGTTCCCTCGATCGTCTGGCCGATCGCGCTCGTGAATGGGTCGTGCGGCAGACGCCGAACTATCTGCAACAACAGCAGTACGTAGATCTGTTGGGCAATGTCGCCTTCCGCCGCAGCCTGCTTTGCCACGCGCGCGCGGTACCACGACGCGACTTCACCATCGATCGACTCGCCGGCCTGCACGTCGCGGCCCTTTGCTCGCGCACGGAGTCGGAATCCAACTCCCCTTCCTTTCAGACCGATGCGGGGCGCAAATTCAGTACCGACCATGCTGGGCTGCGGGCCGTGTTGGAATGCCTTGCCGACAGCCGACCGTCCACCGTACCGTTCACCGAACTGCATTCGATGCTCGGAGGACAAACGTCAGCGGAAGACGCCGCGTCCATCTTCGCCGGGCTGCTGCATGGCGGCGCGATTGAATTCCTGTTCGACCCGCTGCGCTGCGCGCAGGCCATCAGCGATCGCCCCAAAACGCCGCGGCTGGTGCGCCACCAGGTCGCTCAAGGTCTGGTTACCAATGCATTGCACCGTTCGATTCGAATCGAGAACGCGTTTGAACGGATGCTGATCGGATTGCTGGACGGCTCGCGCTCGATCGCAGAACTGACCGCGGAACTGCGCAAGCGGCTGAGCGCTAGTCAGCCGCTCAGCGACGCGGAATGGGAATCGCATCTCCGCGACCATCTGAGCGTCATGATCGGCCAGGGATTGCTGGAATGCGACGAAGACCGATAAGGGTGCCAGCCAGCGTATGACGCGATGGCGGTGCGACAACGTGGCAGGGACTTCCAGCGCTTCCAGCCCCTGCTGCCGCTCGGAAAAGCGCGAGGTGGCGGTGGCTTCCAGCGCTTCCAGCCCCCTTTGAAGCTCGGAAAAGCGCGAGGTGGCGGGGGCTTCCAGCCCCCGTTGCCGCTCGGAACAGCTTCGATCCTCCGTTGGTCGTCAAACTCCGAATGCCCCTGGCTTGAAGCGGCCCCCTCGAATCGACGACACTCAAGAACTTTTGGCCACCAGCCTTCCGGTGGACTGCCAGTGGCACCTAACCGACCGCCTGGAGCAGGGTGAATGCCACCTTCATATAGATGACGATCGCCAGAATGTCGCTGACACCGGCCACGAACGGGTTACTCATCAGCGCCGGATCGACGCCCAGCCGCTTGAACAGCAACGGGAGCAGCGAGCCGAACACGGCGCCGCAGGTTACAACCAGGATCAGGGTGAGCGGTACGATCAGTGCGGAGTACTGATATTTGTTGGCCGCGGGGTCGTGACGAGTCAACAACCAGGATACGGTCAATCCGAACAGTCCCAGGAACAGGCCCAGCGTCAAGCCGACCACCAGTTCGCGCCGCAGCACTTGCACCCAGTCCCGCACCCGCACGTCGCCGGCGGTCAATGATGCGATGATTAACGTTGCCGATTGGTTACCGGCGTTGCCGCCGCTGGACATGATCAAGGGCAGGAAAAGGACCAGCCAGGGCCATTGTTCCAGTTGACCCTCAAAGTACTTCAGGGCCGACAGCGTGCAGATTGCAGTAAAAAACAGAATGGTCAGCCAGGTACCGCGCTTCCAGCTCAAGGTCATCAAGCCCGCCCGCAAGTAGCTTTCCTGCAAGGGAGTCACGCCGGCGATGCGCTGGACATCCTCGAACGCTTCGGCCCGCACGACGTCGATCACGTCGTCGTGGGTGACGATTCCCACCATCCGCCGCTCGTGGTCAACCACCGGAATTGCCATCAAGTCGAAGCGAGCGACCGCCCGAGCGACTTCTTCCTGGTCGTCGAGCACCGAAACGGCGATGACCTCGGTTTCCATCAGCTCGCTCAGTCGGGTATCCGGCTTGCCTATTTTGGAAACAAGTTGTCGAGCGGAAACGACGCCGCGCAGATGGTCGGCGTCATCGATCACGTAAATGTAGTAGATCGTCTCCAGGTTTTCGGCCTGCCTGCTTAGCTCGGACAGCGCTTCGCGCAAGCAGAGGTTTTCGCTGACCCGCGCGAAGTCGGTGGACATGATCGCGCCGGCCGTCCCCTCGCCGTAGGAGCGCAGGCGGACGATGTTCCGCCGCACTTCCGGTGGCAGCAGCGGCAGCAGTTCGTCGACCACCTTGGGGTCGACCTCTTGCAGCAGGTCGACCCGGTCGTCCGAGGCCAGTTCCACGATCAGGGCCGCGATATCAGGCCGGCTCTGCGTATGGAAGATCTCGATCTGTTTGTCGTGGTCAAAATAGGTGAATATCTGTTCGCGCAGGTGAGCTTCCGCATGCTGCAGCACCTGCCAGGCTTCGGCGGCCGTCAGCCCTTCCATGAATTCGGCGGTACGCGCAGGGTGCAGCGCCGTGCAGAATTCCCGCAATTCCGCAACATTCCCTTCCGCGAGGTACTCGCGGAGTTCCGGTAAGTAGAGCGTATTCACCATATGCGGTCGTCGCCTCCAACGCTGAACCCGACAAGTCTACCACTCAAGTCAGCTCTGAACGACAGGACTGGCCGCCTGGATACCCCTTGCCGCAAGTTGACAAGTTTCAGGCGTCCTGATAGGGTCCGAAGATGGCCGAGGACAATGGCTTCAATGCAGAAATACCCGATTTGTCGGCACAGTCCCAACCACTGTCCGCACCGCGTTCCGCGTCCCCGGACGAGCCGCGGGACAAAATCTCGCTGTGCGAACAGCGAATCGGCTATGTGTTTGCCGACAAACAGCTGCTGCGCAGTGCGCTGACCCATGCCTCCGGCGCGGAACATCGGCTGGCCTCCAATGAACGACTGGAATTCCTCGGGGACGCAATTCTTGGTGCTGAAGTATGCGAGATGCTGTTTCGCAAGTACACCGACAGCTCCGAAGGCGACCTGACCCGCATTAAGTCCGTCGTGGTCAGCCGCCATACCTGCGCGAAGATCAGCGGATTGCTTGGCGTCGACGAATTTCTGATCATCGGCAAGGGGATGTCGTCGGGCCCGTCGATCCCGCGTTCGCTGCTTGCCGACGTGTTCGAAGCTTTGATCGCCGCCATCTACCTGGACGGAGGTGCCGTCGAAGTACGGGAGTTCATTCGGCGGTATGTTGGTCCGGAAATCCAATTGGCAGCATCGGGACAGACAGGCGACAATTACAAATCGATGTTACAGCAGTTGGCCCAGAAAAAAAGCGGTTTGACGCCCGTCTACCTCTTGATCGACGAGAAGGGTCCGGACCACAGCAAGTGTTTCAAGGTCCATGCGCGGTTGGGGCAGAAGGATTTTCCGGCGGCCTGGGGACGAAACAAGAAAGAAGCGGAGCAGCGAGCGGCCTGCAACGCATTGGCGCAGATGAATGGCGAGCCACCTCCGTTCGCCAGCGATTGATTTCTCCGACAACGTGACTCGCCGCCCCGGCATGATCCAGACCCGGAGCGGCCAGCCAGCCTGGCTCCAAGGACTCCCACGTGCGATGCGTAGCGTTACTCTCCGGCGGCCTCGACAGCATCCTGGCGATCCGGCTGATGCAGCAGCAGGGAATCGAAGTCGAAGCGCTCAATTTCAAGACGCTATTCACCTGCTGCCAGGACCAGTCGGCGCGGGCTGCTCACGACCTCGGTGTGCGACTCACCATCCTCGGGCACGATGACGATTATCTCGACCTGATTGCGCGTCCCCGGTTCGGATATGGCCGCGGCGCGAATCCGTGCATCGACTGCCGCATCTACATGTTCCGCCGCGCGGCCGACTTCATGGCCGATGTGGGCGCCGCGTTTGTCGTCAGCGGCGAGCTGGTGGGACAACGGCCGAAGAGTCAGAAACGGCGCGATTTGAGCCTGATCGCCCTGCATTCCGGTCTCGACGACCTGCTGTTGCGACCGCTCTCGGCGCGATGCCTGCCCCCGACGCGACCAGAGCGCGAGGGATGGGTCGACCGCCAGGCGCTCGGCAGTTTCACGGGCCGCAGTCGCAAAGGGCTGATCGAATTGGCGCATCGTCTGGGAATTCGTTCCATCCCGACGCCTTCCACCGGCTGCGCCTTGACCGAAGTTCCGTTCTCGCGAAAAGTCTTCGATCTCGTGCAGCTCGAAGCCTCTCCCACCCGCTGGGATTTCGAACTCCTCAAGGTCGGAAGACATTATCGCTTCGACGCGGCCACCAAAGTTGTCGTCGGTCGCCGCGAATCGGATAACGAACGGTTGCGCGGGATGTTCCAGCGGGCGGACGCACCCGCCTCGGCGTTGATCACTCCGGAGTCGTTTCTCGGCCCCACCTCGCTGATCGTCGGAGTCGTCAGTGAGCCAGCGCTGGACTTCGCGGGCGGACTGACGCTGCGACACACCAATCCGGACGCACTTCCCCTCGCCGGCCAACCAACGGTGGTCGTGAATAATCGGCAGGGACAGATCCGTCGGCCTATTTTGCACAACGCCGCATCGGCTTCGGCAGTCAATGTCGCCGAGCAGCGCATGGAGCCGGGGCGGCGAACGCAGGCAGCGAGCACCGACGGTCGGCGATGAGCGGCTGCCACCATACAACCGCTTCATTTCAATTTGTAACGGATGCGTTAAGATGATCGTTGTGCGATAGCCGAAGGCAATTCGGGCTTGGCAGGGAACCTGTACCGCGCCGGCCGAGCCTTTGTCGGTAATTCCTGGGGAGCACAAGATCGTGAATATTCTGTTTGCGACGAGCGAAGTGGTTCCCTTCGCCAAGACAGGTGGACTCGCCGACGTAGGAAACGCGCTGCCCATGGAGCTGGCGCGGATGGGGATCGACGTGTCGGTGTTCGTACCCGCCTACCGCAGTGCTCTGAACGCGGGGCAGACCGTTGAAGTCACATCCCACCATTTCGATATTCCGATCGGCGGCAAAATCGTCTCCGGACGATTGTTGCGATCGCAGCTGCCTGGATGCGCCGTCCCCGTCTATCTGGTCGATCAACCCGACTACTTCGATCGTGCCGAGTTGTACCGGGAACGAGGCGATGACTACAAAGATAACTGCGAACGTTTCGTGTTTTTCTGCCGGGCTGTCATGGAGTCGATCCGACTGCTCGACCTGCCCGTCGACATCCTGCATTGCAACGACTGGCAAACGGGACTGATACCCGCCTACCTGCAGATCGAGTATCGCTACGCGCGACGGTTCGAGCATGTTGCCAGCCTGATGACCATCCACAACATGGCCTACCAGGGCCATTTCTGGCATTGGGACATGCTGCTCACGGGACTCGATTGGCGTTACTTCAACTGGCACCAGATGGAGTTCTACGGCGGGCTCAACCTGCTTAAAACGGGACTGGTGTTTGCCGACATGATCACGACCGTTAGCCCTCGTTATGCCGAGGAAATCCAGAATGATCCTCACGGCTGCGGGCTGGAAGGAGTACTGCGGCAGCGAGCCGATGTGCTGCACGGGATCATCAACGGCGTCAATTACGACGTCTGGAATCCGGCCAGCGACCCCTTGATCGCCGAGAAATACGATCTGGCAAGCTGGCGGGAGGGCAAAGCGAGATGCAAATCGGCCCTGCAGTCGGAACTCGGTCTGCCGCAATTTGAACGCGTGCCGCTGATCGGACTGATTGGCCGCATGGCCGATCAGAAAGGTTGGGACCTGGTCGCGGAAGTGATGAAGGACTGGGGCATTCGTGAAGCGGTTCAGTGGGCGATCCTAGGTTCGGGGGAACCAGGATACCAGCAATTGATCAGCCGACTGGCGGCGCAATACCCGGAACGCATCGCCGCTCGACTGGAGTTTTCCGATCGATTGGCGCACCAGATCGAAGCCGGAGCCGACCTGTTTTTGATGCCAAGCCGGTACGAGCCCTGCGGCTTGAACCAGTTATACAGTCTCAAATACGGCACGGTGCCCCTGGTTCGGGCAACGGGCGGTCTGGCCGATACGATCGTCGACCTGGAGTCCGGCTTGGAGGCGGCGAATGGTTTTCGTTTCGAGAATTATACGGCAATGGAACTGGAACGAACGCTGGCCCGCGCCTGCGATGTCTACCGCGCTCAGCCCGACACCTGGACGCGCCTGGTCGAAAATGGCATGCGTCAGGACTGGTCCTGGGCGACGAGTGCCCGCAAGTATGTCGACTTGTACCAGCGTGCCTTGTCGGCTCGCAAGACCGGTTCGCTGCTGGCAGCCAGATAGCATGCTCTCTGCGAGCGTCATCGCATGAATGAATGGAGAAAAGACCCATTCTCCGATCGATGGGTCATCATCGCCGATCGTCGCGCTGACCGCCCGAACGAATTCGAGTATCAATTCCAACGCCGCTCGAACTCATCCTGCCCGTTCTGCCCCGGCCAGGAGCACCAGACGCCGCCACCGCTGCTTACCCTGCGCGATCCGTCGTCCAGCGACACGTCGCCCTGGCATGTTCGAGTCGTCCCCAACCTCTACCCCGCGCTGCGGATCGATGCGATGGAATCCAATGCCGGTTGCGAGCCATCCCCGGTTTGTCTACAGCGTCCGGCATGGGGGATTCATGAAGTGATCATCGAATCGCCGAGACACGGCGACAGTTTCCTGGATTTCAGTGCATCGCACGCCTCGCTCTGCCTTGAAGCATGGCGGCAACGACTGACCACCATCCGTGCCGATCGTCGATTCGCTCATGCAATGGTATTCAAGAACGTCGGGCCGTTGGGCGGCGCTTCCCTGGAGCATGCACACAGTCAATTGATCGCCGCGGACGTCGAACCGATCGAACGATTGCGGCAGAAGGAGTGCATCCATCGGTGGGCAGCGATGCACGGCGAATGCCTTTTCTGCGCCGTTTTGCGCCAAGAAGTTCACCTACGCGAACGCCTGATCATGCAGTCCTCGCGGTTTGTCGCATTTTGCCCCTTTGCCAGCCGCTTTCCGTTCCTGGTATGGATCCTGCGTCGCGACCACGGGACTGCTTACGAGGATGCGGAAGCTGGGGAGCTCGGGGAATTCAGCGAATGTCTGCGAGTTGTGCTGCGTGCAATGAAGATCGCGTTGGGTCCTGTCTCACAAAACCTGATCCTGCAATCGACACCGTTTGACAGTTCCGCGGCAAGCCACTATCACTGGTATCTAGAGCTGTTTCCGCGGGTCACAATGGTGGCCGGTTTTGAGTGGGGTAGCGGATATTTCATCAATGCGATCGCGCCGGAAAAGGCGGCCCAGCAACTCCGTAGGGATACCGAATCGGCGGGTGGCCGCTCGGGAATATTTTCCGGAGAGAAAAACTGGTAAAGATGCCAGGAGTTTGCCGATCAGAATCGTCGCAGGGTCCGAAATGGAATTCTGACGCCGTATTGCACCGGCGGATCCCGACTGCCGGCGAAATTCAGCTCGAACCTGTAAGGTACGGCCGGAATCAATAACGGTATCCCGCAAGTTCCATTTCGAAGGACGTCATGACTAATCCGCTCCGTTTATGCCTCGTACTTCACAACCACCAGCCGGTTGGTAATTTCGAGGGTGTGATCGAGCAGGCGTACCGGGACAGCTATCTGCCGTTTCTGGACGTATTCGAGCCCTACGGAAACCTGAAAATATCGCTGCACACCAGTGGTCCGTTGATGGAATGGCTCGATGCACGGCACGGCGATTACCTGAATCGTCTGGCTTCGCTGGTCCAGGCCGGGCGCATTGAAATTGTCGGCGGACCGTTTTACGAGCCAATTCTGACGATGATTCCCGCGCGTGACCGCGTGGGTCAGATCCGTGCCTTCACCTCGTGGCTCGAAAACCGACTCGGTGCCTACGTCCAGGGGATGTGGATGCCCGAACGGGTCTGGGAACAGAACCTGACCAGCGACATCGTCGCCGCGGGAATCAAATACACGGTACTCGACGATTTCCACTTCAAGAATGCGGGGCTCGGCGAGGACGATCTGTATGGCTATTACCTCACCGAGGACGATGGAAGATTGTTCGGTGTATTTCCCGGCAGCGAGCGGTTGCGCTATCTGATCCCGTTTGCGAGGCCGGAGGAAACAATCGATTATCTGCGGAGCATCGCGGAAAAGTCTCCGAACGCCGTCGTCGTTTTCGGCGACGATGGGGAGAAGTTTGGAACCTGGCCCGACACGCGGCGGCATGTCTATGACGATGGTTGGTTGCGCCGGTTTTTTGAAGCGCTGTCGGCGAACGCCGACTGGCTGAGGATCACGACCTTGAGCGAAGCGGTGCAGAATGTCCCTCCACTGGGCAAAGTCTATCTGCCCGACGCCAGCTATCGCGAGATGACGGAGTGGGCGCTTCCGGTGGCCCGGCAGGTCGAATACGACGAGGTGACGCACGCCTTCGCCGGCGACAGTCGCTGGCCCCGTCTCAAGCAGTTTGTGCGCGGCGGATTCTGGCGTAATTTCAAAATGAAATACTCCGAAGCCAACGAGATGTACGCGCGGATGATGATGGTCAGCCGGCGGCTGGCCGATGCCGAGCAGCGGGGCATCGCCAACAACGAATTCAAATGGGCGAGGCAATGCCTGTACCGGGGGCAATGCAACTGCGCATATTGGCACGGGGCGTTCGGCGGCATCTACCTGCCGCACCTGCGGAATGCCGTCTACAACCAGCTTATCGCGGCCGACAATCTACTGGATCAGGCCGATGGGAAGTCCGGACCACGGGTGGAGGCCCAGGTCGATGACTTCAACTTCGATGCCCGGCAAGAGGTCAAACTGGCGAACGATCGCTTGACCTGCTTGATCGCGCCGGCGACCGGCGGCCAGATCTACGAACTCGACGTGCATTCGATTTGCCATAACCTGCTGGCCACAATGACGCGGCGACCGGAAGCCTATCATCGCAAAGTCGCCGCGGGACCATCGAACTCGAACACGGCATGCGGGAGCATCCACGATCGCGTTATTTTTAAGCAGTCAGGTTTGGACCAGCGTCTGCAGTACGACAGCTACTCGCGAAAGTCGCTGGTGGATCATTTTTTCGACGCCGAAGCGACGTTGCAAGATGTGATCCATGCGCCGCGCGAAAAGGGCGATTTTGTGCTCGGATCGTACAAAGCCAGGTTGCGGAAAAGTCCCGACAGGATCCAGGTGCTGATGCAGCGGCAGGGGCAGGTAAACGACGTTCCAATCCGGATCACCAAAAGCGTGACGGCCGCGGCCGGCAGCTCGCGTCTGGAAGTGACCTATCTGCTGGAAGGACTGCTGGGCTTTGCCGCGCCGCGTTTCGCCGTCGAATGGAATTTCGCCGGTCTGCCGGCCGGGCTGGACGATCGATTTTTCTATCGCGGGCAACGCGAACGGCTGGGACAGCTTGGGGCCAGACTGGATCTGCGCGACGCGCAGGAATTGGGACTCGTCGACGAGTGGCTCGGCATCGACTTGCGATGGAGCTCCAGCCGCCCGGGAGGAATCTGGACGTTCCCTTTAGAGTCGGTCAGTCAATCCGAAGGAGGATTCGAACTGGTGCACCAATCGGTGGTCGTCATGCCGCATTGGATCGTTGAGCCGGACGCGGAGGGACGATGGACCGTAACGATGTCGTTGACAGTCGACACCAGTGAAGCCGAACAGCGCATGGAATCGACGACGCACGTTGCAGCGTCCTGAGTCGGGCGCCGAATAGAGGCAGATGGTGGCGCGAAACCGACCTTTTGCCCAGGCGGCCGATCTCTTGACCAGGCGGCCGAACCTTTTGCCCAGGCGGCACGGTGCCGAATCGTCAAGGATGACACGAGCATCAGGGCAGTCCAACATTATCGCCAAAGAATAGTCTCGCCATGGAAACGTCACTGCACCGCGAGCTGAAATCGGTCTATGGCGGCGCCGCGTCCAGGCAGGAAGTCCCGCTGGCCGGATACCGGATCGACGTGGTCGACGGCGATCGGCTGATTGAGATCCAGCATGGCTCCCTCTCCGCGATTCGACGCAAAATCTCGGACCTTGTGGCAACGTACTCCGTCGTCGTGGTCAAGCCGATCGTCGAGCGAAAAACCCTGGTGAAACTCGATCAACCCGGCGGGGAGGTGATCGAGCGGCGTTTGAGTCCGAAACGGGGGTCGCTCTGGGACATTTTTCATGAGCTGGTCTATTTCACTCGCGTATTTCCCCATCCCAACCTGACGCTGGAAGTTCCGCTGGTCGAGGTCGAGGAATGGCGGTACCCCGGGCATGGCCGCCGCCGGCGTTGGCGCCGCAACGATTATCAGGTGGCGGATGAGAAGCTGATCGCCATTCGCGGCCGGCATGCATTTCGTTCGCAACGCGACTTGCTGAACCTGCTGCCCCGCGGGATGCCACGAAGATTCGACACGGGTGACCTCGCCGCCGCCGCTTCGATTCCCCGCTGGATCGCCCAGCGCGTCACCTACTGCCTGCGCCACGCCGGAGCCTTGCGCGAAGTCGGCAAGCGCGGGAACGCGATCCTCTACCATCGGCAGACCTGCCGCGACTGACACCGTTGCTGGTTGGCCGTCGGGACATTTCCCGGAAAACTGGCTGGGCGGGGGATGTTCTCCAACCGTCGCCGTTGCCCATAATCACGCTCGACGAGGCCTGCGGTTCTCACGAACCGCCCGTCACGTCCGCGGTTCTTTCCCCGCTCTCTACGCCCCAGGTGCCCACGCTCCTCCGCCACCGTTGATCCCATTGTTTGAAGCGAGACCTACCATGGTTCCCTGCAAGATCGACTTCGCATCTCGCATCGATACGATGAGCTGGCTTTGGATCGGCCTGGTCTTGGCCATGCCGTCGGCAACCAATCCGGCGTTGTACGCCGAAGTACCGCAAATTGTGACCTTCACCACGCAGGAAGACCACGCAAATATGCTGCGGCAACTCGGCATCACCCGACTGCGACCAGGACCAAGCGGCAACGAGTCGGCGCCTAATCATGCGAATTATGACGAGTCGCTTGCCAATCCATTCCCGGAACTCCCGCCGCTGCTGATCCGCAAATCGGGCGAACCGGTCCGCACCGCCGATGAATGGAACGCGCACCGACGACCGGAGATTGTGGAGGATTTCGAACGGGAAGTCGTCGGTCGGCTTCCGCCCGGCATCCCCGGAGTGAAATGGCGGGTCGTCGAGACGACTGAAATCGAACTGTCGGGAACACCGGTGATCGAAAAGAAACTCGAGGGTGTCGTCGATAATTCCGCCTGCCCGGCAATTGAAGTCCGGATCGCGATGACCGTGGGAACACCCAAGAACGTCACCGAGCGCGTCCCGGTGCTGATGATGTACGGCGGATTTGGATTCGGTGCCGGACGAGGCGGCCCGCCCGCCGGAGCTCCGCGGGGCGCGAGCGGCGGCGCGGGCGGCGGCGCCGGAGGGGCCGGCGGGGCCAGCCGTGGTGCACCACCGGGCGGGTCGCGCACCAAGTCGCTCATCGATGCTGGCTGGGGCTATGCCACCATCAGCCCCAACAGCATCCAGGCCGACAACGGAGCCGGGCTGACGCGCGGAATCATCGGACTCACCAATCGCGGCCAGCCTCGAAAACCCGACGACTGGGGCGCGCTACGCGCCTGGGCCTGGGGAGCCGCTCGCGGACTCGATTACCTGGAAACCGACCCCGCGGTCGACCCCAAACGCGTCGGTATCGAGGGCGTTTCACGCTATGGAAAAGCCGCGCTGGTGGCGATGGCTTTCGAGTCGCGATTCGCGATCGCGCTGGTCGGATCCTCAGGCGAAGGCGGAGCGAAACTCCATCGGCGGAATTTTGGCGAAGCGGTCGAGAATCTGACAGGATCCGGCGAGTATCACTGGATGGCGGGAAACTTTCTCAAATACGGCGCCGAAGAATCGTCATTGGGTCGCAAGAACGCGGGGGATATCCCCGTCGATGCGCACCAGCTGATCGCCCTCTGCGCGCCGCGGTTCGTCTTCATCAGCTGCGGCGTACCCGAAAAGGGAGATGCCAAGTGGCTCGATCAGCAGGGCAGCTTCATGGCAACCGTTGCCGCCGGTCCCGCATATCGGCTGCTGGGCGCCAAAGATCTCGGCACCTCCGATGACTACCTGCGCGAAAAAATGCCGCCCGTAAACCAGGGTCTACTCGACGGCCAATTAGCCTGGCGGCAGCACGACGGAGGACACACCGACGGCCCAAACATCCCGCACTTCCTCACCTGGGCATCGCGCCAACTGAAATAAATCGCGGATAACAAGGAACTCAAAAAAGCAAAACCCCCATTCCCCGTTCCCCGTAACCCGTTTCCCGTAACCCGTAACCCGTAACCCGTAACCCGTAACCCGTTTCCCGTAACCCGTAACCCG
>Ga0233425_10000960_pt1 | contig 69075 bp, 62 predicted proteins | sample Watercolumn_Towu_2_FD_181712 | JGI IMG/M metagenome (GOLD analysis project Ga0233425, IMG submission 181712) | Freshwater microbial communities from Lake Towuti, South Sulawesi, Indonesia - Watercolumn_Towuti2014_140_MG | ecosystem: Environmental > Aquatic > Freshwater > Lake | place...
CGGCAAGCATGACCGTGAAGACGACAACCACGACGGAAGCTGCAACGATAAGGACGACAAGCATTCCTCATCCCACAAGGAAAAGCACGGCAAGCATGACCGTGAAGACGACAACCACGACGGAAGCTGCAACGATAAGGACGACAAGCATTCCTCATCCCACAAGGAAAAGCACGGCAAGCATGACCGTGAAGACGACAACCACGACGGAAGCCACGACGACAAGGACGACAAGCATTCCTCATCTCACAAGGAAAAGCACGGCAAGCATGACCGTGAAGACGACAACCACGACGCATCCGGCTGCGGCGGCAATTCCGGAAGTTCCTCCGGCAACACCGGCTCATGCGGCAATGTGTACTACAAGTTCGTGTTGAGGAATACCGGCGATGTCGATCTGACGGGCATCAGACTTTCAGACAGCATCTACACTCTCGGCGGTTGCGCGGTTCCGCCGGTGCTGACGTCCGGAACCACCTTCTCATGCGCCATCGGCCCGTTTGCCGCCAGAACCGGCACTCATACCAATTCGGCAACAGCGTCGGGAACCTATGGGACAACCACCGTGTCCGACACCGACATAGCGATATACACCGGCTCTTCATGCGATACAAGCACAGGCGGCTGCGTTCGGTCGCCCGGCTATTGGAAAAACCATCCGGATGCATGGCCGGTGAGTTCGATCACAATCGGCGGCAAAACATACTCCAGAACTGACGCCATCAGCCTGATGAACAAGGAGGTTCGCGGCGACAAGACATATACGCTGTTCAGGGCGCTTGTGTCTGCCAGGTTAAATGTGCTTGCAGGCGCGAATTCCTCCTGCATAACAGACACGATCACGGCCGCCGACGCCTGGATGAGACTTCATCGGGTTGGAAGCGCCGTAACTGGCGACCGCGACGCATGGAAGATTGGCGAACCGTTGTACATCAAGCTTGATGATTACAACAATGGAAAAGGTTGCGCAAAATATTGCGGGTCTTGATTACCATAAGCTTTCGATCATAAAAACAAAAGGGATGCCCGTAATGGCATCCCTTTTGTTTTGAAAAGACCAGGCTGTCACCTGGCCCGGCTGAATGTCTGCCGCAATGGCGGGAATTAAATATCCAGAACCACCTCTGCCACAATCGCGCCGTCGTCCGTCCTTCGCACCGAAAGGCCGTGATATGTGGCGGCCTTTACCAGCAGCCGCCGCTCGTGGCGCAACGGATCGAACTCCTCGCCCCGCACAACAGCTTTAACGCCATGAGGCCCTGTCATGGAAACCTCGGCCCGCGCCGCGATGAAGCCGTGCGCATCGAGCAGGAAAACCAGCTCGTTCAGCCAGTCCACAAGCAACGCGCCGTCGTCATCGGCAGTCACCGATACGCGTTCGAAGCCATCATCGCGCACCAGCGCCGGATCGGTAACAAGCTCCGCAAGGCCAAGCGCGGCAGCCTCAAGCAATGCTCTCATATCGCCGGCGCGAAGCCTGAGTCCGGCGTCGCCGGAGATATCGAGGATTTCGAAAGCGGGATTCATTTCACGAACGTTAACGTCCCGAGCATTATTCAATAGCAGGTTGCAATAAGTGGTATTGTAATAGACACACAGAATTTTATATAGAGGTGAATAGCATTGGCAACAGAAGAGAAACCGAATGTTTATGTGATCGGCCACAGGACACCGGATACCGATTCCGTATGTTCGGCCATCGGATACGCCTATTTCAAGAATTTAGCCGACAAAACCCGTCATTTCATTCCGGCGCGCGCCGGAGCGCTGAACGAGGAGACTGCGTTTGCGCTGCAGCGTTTCGGCGTGCCTCCGCCGATAATGATCGAAAGCCTTGCCGCAACCGTGAGCGATCTGCCGCTCATGAGGCCCGTAAGCGTGAACGAAAACGAATCCGTTCACGCATTGGCCGAACTCATGCGCGAGCGCGAAGTTCGCACCATGCCGGTCGTCAACGCCAACCGCCGCGTCTGCGGAATAGTCGGACTGAGGGACATAGCGCGCCACTACATGGAGAGCGTGGGGCTCGCCGATCTGTCGAATGCGCCCATCGACCTCGACATTCTTATCAGAACCCTCGATGCCAGACTGATCTCCAACACCGGCAACGTGCGGTTTCTCTCGGGCAGAATCCATATCGCTTCGATGAACAAGGCGACAATTTTGAACCGTGTAACCGCCGGCGATATTGTTGTAATCGGCGACCAGCACGACATACAGATGGATCTGATCGCCGCGGGATGCCAGGCTCTGGTTCTTACCGACGGTGTTCCGGTTTCGGCGGATGTGGCGTCCGCGGCCATGTCGAAGGGAGTGGCGCTGCTTTCATCCGCCAATAACGCATTTGCAACGGTTCAGCTCATTTTGATGTCCGAGCCGGTCTCTTCCATCATGTGCGGCAACGCCGTAACCGTCGGCCTGTTCACACCGATAAGCACCCTGCGAAAAAAGATACTTGAATCCGATTACAGATCGGTGATAGTTACGGACGGCGACGGACGAATTATCGGGTTTGTCACCCGCACCGATCTGTTGAAACCTGTCCGCAAGCGGGCCATTCTGGTGGATCACAACGAAATATCGCACGCGGTTGACAGTATCGACGAGGTGGAAATTCTTGAGATAATCGACCACCACCGCGTCGGCGACATATCGACAGCCGCTCCGATTTACGTGTATAACGATCCTGTCGGGAGCACATGCACCGTTGTGGCGGGCATGGTGCTGCTTCACCAGATCAACATTCCGCCGGAAATTGCCGGGCTGCTGCTCTCCGGCATACTTTCCGACACACTCCTGCTTACGCTTTCAACAACAACGGAGCGCGACCGCGTGATTGCCGAGCGGCTTGCCGCAATCGCGGGCGTCAACATAAAGAATTACGGCAGGGAACTGCTTCTGGCAAGCATCAACATCGAGGGGAAAACCGCCGCGCAGCTTATTTCGGCGGACTTCCGCGAGGTTCTCATCGCAGGAAAACGCCTTGGCATCAGCCAGATGATGGTGCTCGACTGCGAGATGGTCAACGTTCGGGAAGATGAACTGATCGAGGAACTCGAGCGGCTTGGGGAATACGGCAATTACGATCTGACAGTGCTGCTGGTCACAAACCCGCTTGTTGCAACATATGAGCGCGTTCTTCTGTGCGGCGAAGTCCGGATAGTGGAGAAGGCCTTTGGCGTAAGCGTTAAAAACAACACCTGCATGCTGCCGGGCGTGCTGTCCAGAAAGCGTGATTTCATACCGGCACTGGCGCAGGTGCTCGGCGCGGAAACGGCGTGAAGCCGGATTGCCTGAACCGCGGATTAAACGGATTCCCCGGATTGCGCTTATTCAATCCGGGGAATCCGTTCATCTGCGTCAATCCGCGGTTCAGACGTTCTTCGCCTTACATGTTATACCCGGCCTCGCCGTGAACCGTTTCGTCCAGTCCGACTGTCTCATCCTCAGCCGAAACCCTGAATCCGACCGTCATATCGAGCAGTTTCACCAGGATGAACGTGCCGATGAATGCATACGCAACCGTCACGACTATCGACAGCAATTGGATCAGGAACTGGTTTGCGTTGCCCGACAACAGACCGGTGCTGTTCACTGAAGCGAAGATACCGGTTGCGAGCGCGCCCCACATTCCACCGATTCCATGCACGCCGAAGGCATCGAGCGAATCATCGTATCCGAGCTTCATCTTCATGGTTACCGCATAGTAGCAGATCACTCCGGCCACACCGCCGATTGCGATCGATGCAGCCGGTGTGACAAATCCGGCCGCCGGGGTTATCGCCACAAGTCCGGCCACTATGCCCGATGCCGCGCCAAGGGCGGAAGGCTTGCCGTGTTTCAGCCATTCAACGATCATCCACGAGCAGCACGCCGTGGCAGCCGCTGTCTGTGTGTTGGCGAATGCAAGCGCCGCTATGCCGTTTGCGCCGAGCGCCGAACCGGCGTTGAAGCCGAACCAGCCGAACCAGAGAAGCCCCGCGCCAAGAAGCGTGTAGGTCATGTTGTGCGGAATCATAGCGGTCTGCGGCCAGCCGTTGCGCTTGCCAAGAATTATTATGGCCGCAAGCGCCGAAATACCGGACGAGATATGAACAACTGTTCCGCCAGCGAAGTCCAAAGCGCCCATCTTCAGCAGCCATCCGCCCTCGCCCCACACCCAATGGGCAAGCGGATCGTAGATGAACGTGGACCAGAGCAGCACGAACAGCAGGTACGGCCCGAACTTCACGCGCTCGGCAATGGCCCCGGAAATAAGCGCCGGCGTGATAATGGCAAACATGCCCTGAAACATCACGAACACCAGTTCGGGGATACTGCCCGTAAGCGATTCAGGCTTGATTCCCATTAGAAACAATTTGCTCAGTCCGCCCAGAAGCGGATGCCCGCCCGGCCCGAAAGCCAGTGTGTAGCCTATGGCAACCCATTGCAGCCCAATAACGCCCATCACCGCGAAACTGTGCATCATCGTTGACAGCACGTTTTTCTTCCTGACCATACCGCCATAGAACAGGGCAAGGCCCGGAAGCATGAAAAGCACAAGCGCCGACGACACCAGCAGCCATGCCGTATCTCCAGTGTTGATGGCGGCATCCGCCGCCATGGCAGCCGACGGGGTCAGCAATCCCGTTACTGCAATAGCCCCAGCCGCCTTCGCTGATAAACCGTTTCGTTTCATGACATCTCCAAGCTCCTTTACCGAATAGTTGAATGAGCGCATTTATAGCCCGTTCATGCATTGGCAATATGCGTACCCGATCCATCCGATATCCACTTACACTGCAACTCGTTGTTATTGCAGGATAAATACAGCATGGACAATCGGCCTGCGAAATTTGCGGCCTACAGATGCTTACGATGTGGTAGGGAAAGCGACAAATTTGTCAGACATTAAGGCCGGCGGATTCAACAAAAAGCCCTGCGTCATATTCCAGCGGAGGGGGTTGCCGGATTCTGACGCAGGGCTTTGGCAAAACCTGTCATCCGGCGGGGCTTTTTATAACCCCGCCGGTGACTGGCCGCCGCTTATAGACCGGTATGGCAGCTTGAGCAGCTTACGCTGTCAGTCCATGTAACCGGCTGACTGTTGTGACACGCGACCGTACAGGTCTTTGTGCCGGAGTTGTACGCGGTCGGAGCAAGAGCCGTGACAGCCGCATCGTGCGCGCCGTCAACCTTGTAACCGACATTACGTGTCCAGGAAGCAGGACGACTCTCGTCCCTGAGCTGAGCCTTCGACTTGAGGGCCGCGCTCTGGAAGACTATGTCAACCTGACCGTTGATATGGCTGGTTGTTCCCGCCTTGAGAGCGGCAAGAGTGTCGCCAAGTTGCGCACCGCCGTTTGTATGGCAGGTTCCGCAGACGTTGTTTCCGGCGTTGGCCGCCGCGCTTACGGTGTCATTGTGGCAGGTGTAGCAGCTGATGGTGTAAGCGGTTGCGCTGTTACCGTGGCTGCCCGCGCCGTTGTTAGCCGCCGAAGCGAGACCGGTCGTGCCGGTGTAGATGCTTGTATAGTGGATGCCTACGAAGTGGCCTTTGCCGACTGTCTGTCCGTCAGACCTGACAAAAGTGTTGAAGTGCGCGCTCGAACCCGCGATTGTGGAGTTCGGCGAGTTGCCGTGGCAGCTTCCGCAGGTTGTTCCGGTGGAGTTGTTCCAGTTCGGCGTGAGAGCATACACGAGATTGGTGTCGTAACCGTTCGAATGGCAGTAGACATTGCTGCACTTGCCGGTGGCGGGTGAGTATGCGGCTCCCGCGCCGTTCTTCGACTTGAGAGTTCCGCCGTCCGCGGCGGCAAGCGATGTCTCTACGCTTCCGTTACGATGGCTGGAAGCGCTTGTCGGATGACAGTTTCCGCATCCGGCGTTAATCCAGCCGTTTGCGTCATACGTCACCGCAGTGCTGCCGTAAGCCGAGGCTCCGGTCTTGACGTGCTTTGCGTGAACGCCGGTGGCAGGCGGGTTGCCGTGGCAGAAGTCGCAGCCGGTCGATACGCCGCCCCATGTCGGGTTGATGTAGTGGCCCTTGCCGTCGCTATGACAGGCGATGTTTGAGCACTGGCTGCCGGCATAGCTGCCGCCCGCGCTGAAGGCAACGTTTGTCACCCTGTTTACGTGATTTGCCGCGCCTGTGATCGAACGGTCGTTGCCGAGGGTCACGGTGGCGGAGTGACAGTTGGCGCAGCCGAAGCTCTGCCCGACAACGTGTGTCGTGTGCGAACCGGTGGCCATCGGGCCGCGTCCGGCTACGCTTGTGGATGCGGCGTTACCTCCGTGACAGGAGTCGCACTGAACGGTATCGGCAAGCGTTCCGCCCCATGCGGGGCTTGCAACGCCGGCGTTGGACGGATCGTGGCAGTAGGTGGCCGAACAGCCCACGCCCGCCGTGTATGTGCCGCCGTAGGCAGCGGCGAAGTTGACGTTCGAAACGTTGTTGATATGAAGCGCGCCGGTGATGCTCGTACCGGTTGTCGTGGTGCTGTTATGGCACTTCGAGCAATCCGATGCCGCGCCCACGTGCTTGGCGTGGCTGTTGCCGATTGCGTAGTCAGGCTCGCCGAAGCTCGATGTCGTGGAACCGTGACAGCCCTTGCAGGTGAGGTTCGTGCCGCTGGCCCAGGCCGGAGCCGCGACGGCTGTGCCGTGTCCGTCCTTATGACATGCGGTTGTACAGTTAACCGGAACATCGACGGTCGTGTTGACGTGTGCAGTGCCTGTGATTGAACGGTCGTTGCCGTCCGTAACAGTGTTGTAGTGACACTTGCCGCAGGCAAACGAACCGAGGTTCGCGTCCGCGTTGTTGATGTGCGCGGTGTGCGCGCCGGTTGCTATCGGGCCGTTACCGGCAGTGTTGGTTGAAGTCTTGTTGCCGCCGTGGCAGGAGTCGCACTCGGCGCTGTCGGCGAGAGTGCCGCCCCATGCGGGGCTGACCGTGCCGATGTTGGACGGGTCGTGGCAGTAGGTGGCCGAACAGCCCACGCCTGCCGTGTATGTGCCGCCGTAGGTGGCCGACATTGCCACGTTGGATACGCCGTTCAGGTGAAGAGCGCCGGTGATGCTTGTGCCGGTGGTTGAGGTGCTGTTATGGCACTTGCCGCAGTCTGAAGCCGCCGAAACGTGCTTGGCATGGCTGTTGCCGGTTGTGTAATCCGGCTCGCCGAACTGCGACGATGTGGAACCGTGGCAGCCCTTGCAGTTTATCGTCAGGCCGCTCGTCCATGCCGGAGCCGCGACGGCTGTGCCGTGGCCATCCTTGTGGCAGGCGGTTGTACAGTTGACCGGAACATCCTTCACCGTGTTTACGTGATAGGCAGCGCCGGTGATCGTGCGGTCATCGCCCTCGGCGACGGTGTTGTAGTGACACTTGCCGCAGGCAAACGAACCGAGGTTGGCATCGGCGTTGTTGATATGCGCCGTGTGCGCGCCGGTTGCTATCGGACCCTGTCCGGCAACCGCGGTTGCCGTCTTGTTACCGCCGTGGCACGAGTCGCACTGCGCGGAATCCGCAAGAGTGCCGCCCCATGCGGGGCTTGCAACGCCGGCGTTGGACGGATCGTGGCAGTAGGTGGCCGAACAGCCCACGCCCGCCGTGTATGTGCCGCCGTAGGTGGCCGACATTGCCACGTTGGATACGCCGTTCAGGTGAAGAGCGCCGGTGATGCTTGTGCCGGTGGTTGAGGTGCTGTTATGGCACTTGCCGCAGTCGGAAGCCGCCGAAACGTGCTTGGCGTGGCTGTTGCCGATAGCGTAATCAGGCTCGCCGAAGCTCGATGTCGTGGAACCGTGGCAGCCTTTGCAGGTGAGATTCGTGCCGCTTGCCCAAGCCGGAGCCGCGACGGCTGTGCCGTGGCCGTCCTTGTGGCAGGCGGTTGTACAGTTGACCGGAACATCCTTCACCGTGTTTACGTGATAGGCAGCGCCGGTGATCGTGCGGTCATCGCCCTCGGCGACGGTGTTGTAGTGACACTTGCCGCAGGCAAACGAACCGAGGTTCGCGTCGGCGTTGTTGATATGCGCCGTGTGAGCGCCGGTTGCTATCGGGCCCTTGCCGGCAACCGCGGTTGCCGTCTTGTTACCGCCGTGGCAGGAGTCGCACTGCGCGGAATCCGCAAGAGTGCCGCCCCATGCCGGGCTGACCGTGCCGATGTTGGACGGATCGTGGCAGTAGGTGGCCGAACAGCCCACGCCCGCGGTGTATGTTCCGCCGTATGTAGCGGACATTGCCACGTTGGATACGCCGTTCAGGTGAAGAGCGCCGGTGATGCTTGTGCCGGTGGTTGAGGTGCTGTTATGGCACTTGCCGCAGTCGGAAGCCGCCGAAACGTGCTTGGCGTGGCTGTTGCCGACAGCGTAATCAGGCTCGCCGAAGCTCGATGTCGTGGAACCGTGGCAGCCTTTGCAGGTGAGGTTCGTGCCGCTTGCCCATGCCGGAGCCGCGACGGCTGTGCCGTGTCCGTCCTTATGACATGCGGTTGTACAGTTGACCGGAACATCAACTGCCTTGTTGACGTGATAGGCAGCGCCTGTAATGGTGCGGTCGTTGCCGTCTGTAACAGTATTAGAGTGACACTTGCCGCAGCCGAACGAACCGAGATTCGCGTCGGAGTTGTTGATATGCGCCGTGTGCGCGCCGGTGGCCATCGGGCCGCGTCCGGCAGTTGCCGTTGCAGCCTTGTTACCGCCATGACACGAGTCGCACTGTGCAACATCAGGCAGTGTTCCACCCCATGCGGGGCTGACAACACTTGCGCCGGACGGATCGTGGCAGTATGTGCTCGAACATCCTACACCGGCGGTATAGGTTCCGCCGTAATTCACGTCGAACGCAATATCCTTCACCTTGTTGACGTGCTTTGTCTTGTCGGCAATTGTCGTGCCGTTGGATGTGGTTGCGTTATGACAGAGCGAGCAGTTGAAGCTCGCGGTATGCGCGCTGTGGCTTCCGGTGGCCGGTGTCGCCGCGTGACAGCTTCCGCACGTCATCGCGGTTACCGTCCACTCCGGTGTCACCGCGCCCGCGCCGCCGTCTCCGTTTCCGTGGCAGTACACGTTCGAACACTGTCCGAGTGAGTACGTTCCGCCGTAGGTTGCGGCGATGGCAACATCCTTCACGTTGTTGACGTGCCTGGACTGGTCGATAATCGTGGTATTGCTTCCGGCTGTGAGTGAGTGACAGTTATTGCAGGTATAGCCGTAGTCCGCCGTGTGCTTGGTATGGCTCGATGACCATGTCTTTGTTCCATCCGACGGAGCATTGTGGCAGGAGTTACATGCCATTGCCGCGCCGGACCATACCGGCTGGGCATATGCGTTCACGCCGGCAAGCGGCGACGCGTTGGAATGGCAGTAGAGGTTCGCACACTTTGCCTGTCCGGTATTGGTGACCGTGGTTGTGCCGGTTGCGTTATAGGTTACGGTGGTCTGTCCGTCGTAAGCGCCGCCCGTGTAAGCGCCGCTGAAGAGGGAGAATCCGACCGTGACGGAGCCGGCATCGTGGGTTGCGCCGGTTCCGACGCTTCCGCGATGACAGCTCTCGCAGGAGATGCCCTTGTCGGTCACGTGCTTGTTGTGAGCTCCGGCGGTTGTCGATCCGGTGCTACTCGGATAGAGATAGCCTACAAGAGAGCTGTTGTCGACCGGAGGATTGCCGTGGCAGGTCGCGCAACCCGAACTTCTGAAACCAACGCCGTGGCGATGGCAGCGGGCGCAATCGCGGGCGTTGTTATGATCGAGGGATGCCTGTCCTGTAGTGTTGTAACGATGATATGTCGTCTGGCTGTGACAGACTTCGCAGACCTTTGTCGATGTCGTGTGGGCAACGGTGTCGTTTCCGAAATCCGACGAACCATCACGGGCATCGGTTGCCGAAAGCGCGCTTCCGGGGAACGAATCGGTCGGCGAATTCGGAGCCGTGATGTTCGACTTCAACATCTTGATGTTCGTCGCGTTTTTCTCGTGGCAGGTTTCGCAGGTGAATTCACCATATTTTCCGCCCGCGACGCCCCAGAGGCCGCTCCATTTGGTTGAACGCGTTGTTGCCGAATTGTGTATCAACTGGTTCGACGGAATAACGTTGGTGAACGTCTGAACCGCTGTTCCACCAATGATACCGTCGGCATCCTGATACGTTACCCTTACGCGATAAGCGGTTCCGTTTGCGAGTCCCGGAATCGTGTAGGCATAAGGTGTGGCCGAATGCAAAAGCGTCTGAGTGCCCATCGAATAGTCGGTGATACCCCATTCGACCGTGAGCGTGTTGTTGGCATTGGTGTCGTCGGTGTAATCCGCGCCCACAGCGATGCCGCCATCCGCCGAAACGGCTGTTGCCGTGCCGGCTGTCGTGCCGTTCAATGCCTCGGCCATGCCTGGAACCGCAAACGCGGCCGCAAACATCGCCATACACGCAAGCATGAACGATACCGACATTAACCTGTTACTTCTTCCCTTCCCTCGACAGTGAATCTCCATCATTAAACCTCCTGAACCCCGAATGTGTATAAAAAGCAGGAAACCTGAACTTGTGACACCAGACACAAACAGCGCGATATAACGCAGTCAACCAATCTTGCAAACCTCCCCCTGTGTATTTTTACGCTCCGGCTCAAACTATTGGCACACATTCAATATTCCGCCTATTTAGCGTGGTAGAGCCATTTTTACGGCACATGGTCATAAACAAACTCCATTCCCAGTCGTTAATAATTAGTATACTATTTGCATTAATTATGCCACCCTCCGCAAAGTCCGCGAAGAATACATCATTATCGACATCTGCTTGACAATACTTAACTTGGGAAAAACCGCGCATTCCTCCCCCCCTCCCCTCCTCTCCTCTCTTTCCCCCCTCTCCTTCAGGAGAGGGGCCGGGGGTGAGGTAGGAGAGGGGCCGGGGGTGGCAGGAGAGTATCTCCAATTTGCCGTAGGGGCGATGGCCACCGCCATTATTTATTGGCAGAATAATGATGGTGAAGAGATATAGCCCCTACAGGCGGTACTTCGGCAGGCGCTCAACGGGAATATCGTTCAGCAACGGATTAAGCTCATCCTTGCCCGACAATATCGGCAAATCAATGGGCCATTCAATTCCAAGGGCCGGATCATTCCATTTCACACCGCATTCATCCTTGGGCGAGTAATAGTCGGTGCATTTATACATTACATCCACGGCTTCGCTCATCACGCAGAATCCGTGCGCAAAGCCCTCCGGCACATACAACTGGCGCTTATTCTCCCCGGACAGCACCACGCCAACCCATTTGCCGAACGTCGGGGAACCATGCCGCATGTCCACCGCGATATCGAAAATCTCGCCGCTGACAACATAAATAAGCTTCCCCTGAGGCTGGCGCAACTGGTAATGAAGCCCCCGAAGCACACCCTTTGATGAATGAGAGTGATTATCCTGAACAAAAACAGCGTCGATGCCGCCGTCAACATATCTTGTCTGCTGCCAGGTCTCAAGAAAAAAGCCGCGGCTGTCCCTGAAAACAGCCGGTTCCACAATCAGCACGCCCGGAAGCCCGGTTTCGATAAACTCTGTCCGCATGTCAGGCAGCCTCCCCCTCGGCGATAACATCCACAAGATAGCGGCCATATTCGTTCTTCAGCATATCCGAAGCAAGCGATTCAAGTTGATTTTCATCAATATACCCAAGCCGGTACGCTATTTCCTCCACGCAGGCTATCTTCAGGCCCTGCCGCTCCTGAATCGCCTGAACGTAGTTGGCGGCGTGATGCAGGGAATCGTGGGTTCCGGTGTCGAGCCAGGCGAAACCGCGCCCGAGAAGCTCCACCTTCAGTTTGCCGCGCCGCAGATATTCCAGATTCACGTCGGTTATTTCAAGCTCTCCACGCGGCGAAGGCTGCAAATTATCCGCTATGGACACGACATCGTTATCATAGAAATAGAGGCCCGGAACCGCATACTTCGATTTCGGCCTTGCAGGTTTCTCCTCTATGGACATCACGTTTCCGGCCTTGTCGAAGCTCACCACGCCGTATCGCTCCGGATCGCGCACAGGATAGCCGAAGATCAGCCCTCCGCTGTTCAGCCCGGCGGCACTCTGCAACAACTCCTGAAGTCCGTGGCCGTAGAAAATGTTGTCGCCAAGCACAAGAGCCACAGAGTCTCGTCCAACAAACTCCCTGCCGATAATGAAAGCCTGCGCCAGCCCTCCCGGAGTTGGCTGCACGGCATATGTGAATGACAGGCCCAGCCCCGATCCGTCGCCAAGCAGCTCGCGGAACTGCGGCATGTCATGAGGCGTGGAGATGACAAGAATTTCCCTGATTCCGGCCAGCATAAGCACGGAAAGCGGGTAGTAGATCATCGGCTTGTCGTAAACCGGAAGAAGCTGCTTGCTGACTACGCGTGTAAGCGGATAGAGTCGTGTTCCAGACCCGCCCGCAAGAATAATTCCCTTCATCTGGCCCTTGTCTTCGCTGAATATATCGGCAACTCCGGACAGCGATTATCTTAGCACAGGCGCTCATCGTTTATCCGATTTTATCCGATACCCCGGCTGCGCCACTAAAGTCATTTCACGGGATTCCCGATCACAACCGCCGCATCCGACAGCTCGATGCGCCGTTTGATCTGATCCCCGCAGACAGTGGTAATTTCCAGATCGACCGGGCCTTCATGCTGCCCCAGGCCTATGACCACGGCGGCGGAATCCTGACTTCCGGTTCCGCGCCCCGCCGCAATCTCGCGCGCAATGCTCCTGGCGCCGAAACGCGCCCTCACCTTCGCGCCGATTCCTGCCCGGTTGCAGCGCGAATCTTCAACCCTGACCTTCAGCCAATGATTGGCGCTTCCATCGTTATGAAAAAGCCTTACCCCGTCGGCGCTCGCAACCGCCAGATCTGTCTGCCCGTCGTTGTCGAAATCGCTGAAAGCCGCGCCCCAGCCGTTTTCCACCCGCGTTCCGGAGTACCACGTTCGGTCGCCGAATCCGCCATTGCCGTCGTTCAAGTAAAGATGCGAGTTGCGGCCCGGATATATTGAAGTAACGTAAAGATCGAGGTCGCCGTCGTTGTCCACATCGGCAAGCGCAGGATCGGCGTTCGTCTCCTCGAAAGCTATGCCCGATTCCGCGAAGCTGTTTTTGAAGCGGTAGTCCGGCGGGCCGCTGCTAACAAGCAGCACGCTTTTGTCGGAATTCTCGATGTTGCGCGGATGCGCGAGGTTCGAAACGTAAATATCCATCAATCCGTCGCCGTTGACGTCGCCGGTTGCCGCGCCTATGGAATGGCCAAACGAGCCGCCCTTGTTTACGCCGCGAAAGCCGGACGCTCCGGCTTCGTCCGCAAACAAGCCGCCGCCCCTGTTTATCCATAGCAGATTCGGATCCAGACGGTAATTGGCAACCAGAATATCGAGCCGCCCGTCATTGTTAATGTCGGACCATGTGACGCCGCGCCCGCATAAAGGCTCCTCGGTCAGGATTCCGGCTTTTCGCGAGACATCGGTGAAAGTACCGTCGCCGTTGTTACGGTAGAGCCTGTCTTGCAAACATAGCCCGCGCGTCACGCCGCCGCGCTCGTAGTTGGCGGCATAGAGATCGAGCCATCCGTCGTTGTCGATGTCGCCCCATGCGGCGGCCTCGGTTTCCATGCGCGGCAACCCGCCGAACGCCGCTTTGGTCACATCCTCGAACCGCTTCCCGCCGATATTGTGAAACAGCCTGTTTCCTCCGTGGGCGGTCACGAAAATGTCCGCGAACCCGTCGTTATCGTAATCGCCGAACAAGCCTCCGTTTGCGTCCGCCGGAGCCTTGAAACCGAGGGATTCCGCCACATCCTCGAACGAGCCATCGCCGCGATTCCGGAACAGCCTTCGCCCGTCGAGCAGCAGATCGTCGAAGCCGTCGCGGTCGAAATCGCCCCATGCCGCGCGGCTTGCCTTCACGCCCGACAAACCGGCTGTGCCGGTCACGTCGGTGAATGTTATGCCGGAATCGTAATCGAGGAACATCTTCCGGAGTTCATCGTCGGCATGTGTGATTTTAGCCAGCAGTTCAGAAACCTCCTTTCGCGCTCCTCCGATTTCCATGGCGCGCTTAAGATGTTTCACCGCCGCGTCGTGCCTGCCATCATGAAGCGCGATCCGGGCAAGATAATATTGCAAGCCCGGCCAGCTTCGCCGCGCCGCAACCGGCTCCATGACCGCCCTTGAGCGGGCAAGCTCACCTTCGCCAAACATGGCTCTGCCAATATAATACGCGTAGCGGTCGCGGTCGCTTTCAATCTCGCGCTTCCAAGCATCGCCATCGAAACGCTCAGGCTTTTCGGCCATGCCTTCCCGGTCGAGTATTGCAATGGCTCTTTCCGCCAGATACCGCGCAAGCGATGGATCATGGCCGCGCTCGGTCAGCCACCACGACGCCCCGGCGTTCAGTCTGCGGCTGGAGCCATTCGAAGTTGTGACGCATTCGGTTACCAAAGCCCCAACGCCGGACGGCGGAACACTTGCGGACTTTGTGTCGAGAAGCGCGATAACCGCCTGCTCCGCCATCCTTCCACGCGGAAAGTTGCGAACGTAGCTCTCGGCAAGCAATGCCGCGCGACCAACTTGGTCCGGCAGATCAGCCTGATCCGGAGCTATCATCTCCTCGAAAAGAATCGCGGCTGCATCCTCGGCAAACCATGAGTCAACGGCGCTTTCAGCAAGACGCATGGCCGAGCGCGCCCGGCCCGGCGCATCTTTTAAATACATGTATCCATTATAGACGGCTGGCAGGGGCGAACCGGGCGAACCGGGCGAACCGGGTGAACCGGGTGAACCGGGCGAACCGGGTGAACCGGGCGAACCGGGCGAACGGCCGTTCGCCCCTACAATCAAGGATTGCTCCGCCGCCGCCGCCAGACGCTCAACCTCCGCTCTCACATCCGCTCTCACCTCTGCGGCAAGACCGGGTGAACCGGGCGAACCGGGCGAACGGCCGTTCGCCCCTACAATCAAGGATTGCTCCGCCGCCTCAAGCCGCGCGGCCCAGCCCAAATCGATCGCCTCATGGAAATCAGGCTTCTTGCGCAGCGCGTATTCACACGCCAATGCCGCCTCGCCGTATCGTCCGGCCGCAAAAAGCGCGCACGCCCTCAGATAATCGATATCGGCATCCGCCGGATTGAGCTTCGCCGCCTCATCAAAAAGCGCAAGGGCGGAAAGGGGCTTGCGGTCTTCCAGCAGCGCGCCGCCCGTTGACGACATGTCGGGCGCGTGAACCGCCGCGCACGATGAAGAAACCAGCACCGCAAGCATCGCCGCCGCGAACCGGAATTGTTTCATCGCCAAAACACGCTGATTTTACGCAGATAATCGATCTCCATCCAGTTGTGGCCGAGCAGTTCCGTGCCAAACTTGTCGGCTTCAAGCGAATCCGCGGACCCGAAAACGAGATTCGCCGGCGGGTTCATCGGCACGCCGTAGACATGCGATTCGCGCAATCCGACAGTGGCATCCACTATCGTCCAGTCCGGGCGGGCCACGCGAATGAGATCGCTCACGCATCCATGCGGATTTTCCTTGTGTATCATGGACTTCCTGAACGCCCAATATCCGCTGTAATGCGCGGCGGGCAGAACGCCCACCATGTTCTTCAGGCCGATTGTCACGCCAAGCATCGAATGATCCTTCAGCACCGGAACCGATACTATGAACGCGTCGCGGATAATGTCCGGCAGATGAATCACCGGCCAGACCTCGGCGTCCGGCACGTTCACCGGCGAATTCGGCAGCGAGTCGAGATCGACAAGCGGCAGGCCGAGCGCGCCGTAGCCGAGATCGGTCAGATTTTGCACCGTGTCGCCGGTGCCGGAGCCTTCCGCCACGATGACATTGGAGAAACCGGCGTCGCGAAGCGCATCGGCCACTCCGGCAACCACGCGAACATCGGTGGTTACAGGCGGCGGCGAGGGCTTCACGATATTGGGCTTGAGGATGACAAGCCTGCCGCAGGAAGGAGGCGATTCCGCAATCAGCCTCGCGGCAACACGTTTCGCCGCCTGCGCCGGATCGGTTGCTATTTCGCGGTAAATCCTGATCCCATTGCCTCCTGCAAGACGCTTTTCACGTAGATGCCCTTCACGATTTCACCGTCGAGCGCCAGTATGGTTTCATCTATCTGTATCACAACCGACGGGCTTTTCTGGATGAGCCTTATCACGCAGCCTGGCGAAAGCCCCATCGAGGCGAGCTTGTCAACATGCGGAGTGTTCAGAAACTCCACGGTTGCGCGGCTTCCCACATCCATATGGCTCAGGTTCGACACAAGCGGCGTGAACTTGCGCGTTCCCGCGCGGCAGCAAGCGCCCTTCGGAATCGGCTTGTTGTGCGGGCATGTAGGCGGATGCCCCAGAAACGTGCATAGCGCCTCCTCGACGTCCTTGCTGATAACGTGCTCGAAGCTGCACGCGTCGGCCTCGTAGTTCGAAAGATCGAGCACGTCGTGAAACAGCCGTTCGGCCAGCCGGTGACGCCGCACGATATCGCGGGCGCGCGCTTCGGCGTCGGCACTCAGAACCGGCGTGTCGCCGTCGAACGAGATCATCCCCTTCGACGCCAGCATCTCCACCGACACATCCGACAACGCCTCGCCCAATGACGGCCTCGTAAGCACGTTTCGCTCCCTCAGCTCCCAGAATGTTTCGAGCATCTCGTCGACGCTCTCCTCGTGGCGGCATTCGTGGCTCATAAAAATCCTTTCGCTATCGATTTGTAAGGGCGAACGGCCGTTCGCCCCTACTGTCTAGAAACGGAGACCGATGGCATCTATAACGAAGCGTACCGCGCCGCCGGAAAGCATGGCATACGGCATGACAATCGCAAGCATCAGCGCCGACGACTTCATTCCGCGCTCCTTCACCATCATCAGAAAGCTTGCAAGGCACGGCACGAAAAGCGTTACGGTCACAAGCGACACGGCAACCTGCGCCGGGGTCAGAAGTCCGTTCTTGAACATCTCGAAGAATCCTGCCGCTCCGTAATCGCGACGCAGGAATCCCATGATCAGCGCGTCCGCCGCGGCTTCCGGCAGGCCGAGAAAGCCGACTACAACCGGGGCGAACGCCGCCCTTATCCAGCCAAGCATTCCGAAACGGTCAAGAGAGAACAATATCAGCGTTCCGACAACGAACAGCGGCACGGCCTCGCGCAGATACCACTCGACGCGGCCCATGGTCTTCTTGAACACGTTCATCATGCGCGGAACGCGCACGGGCGGAAGCTCGATGAAAAGCGCCGGCCTCTCGCCCGCAACAACCTTTGAGGCCAGCCATCCGCCAAGCAGAAGCGTGCCGACAACGCTTACCATCCAGATCACGGTCACGCGATACGACACGGCACTCAACAGCCCCATCGTCACCCCAAGCTGAGCGGAGCATGGCACGGCAAGCGCAAGCAGAAAGGTCGTGATTACGCGCTCGCGGCGGGTTTCCAGAATTCGCGTGGTCATGGTTGCCATTGTAACGCAGCCAAGCCCAAGCACCATCGGAAGCACGGCCTTGCCGTTCAGTCCCATCATGGCGAATATCCGGTTCGACATGACGGCCAGCCTCGGCAGATAGCCGGAGTCTTCGAGAATTCCGAAGGCGATGAAAAACGTAACGGTTATCGGCAGAATGATCGCAACCGCGTATGTGAGCGCCATCGTGACAACGCCATAAGGCCCCACAAGCAGATCTCGAACAAACGGAAACGGAATCCCTGCCGCAAGCCGCTCGGCCATGGGATTCAGATATTCTCCGAAAACCGATTCCTCCAGAAAACCAACCAGCACTCCAGCCCCGAAATCTCCCACGAAGAACCAGACCGCGTACAGCACCGCAAACAGAATCGGCAGCCCCAAGAACGGATGCGTGCTGTATCGGCCAATCGCCTGAAGCGCCCGTCCGCCTCCCGGAGCCGACCGGCTTACCACCTTTGCCATTACCCGCTCCACCACTGCAATCCGCGCCGCGTTTATCGCCTCGGCAAGCGGACGGTCGAAATGCTTCTGCGCGTTATCGCAAACATCCTCTATTGCGGCGATCATGTCGTCGGACACGCGCGCCTTCAGCCAGTCGAGCATGCCGGGCGCGCCGGCCAGAATCATCAGCGCGAGCGCGCGGCGCGAAACAGGCGAATCGGGAAGCCGCGCGGCAATATCGCCAACAGCCCTCTCGATCCATTCCGGATAAGCGACTTCCAGCATCGGCCTGCGTGGCGCGGCAAGCGCGGAGCGAATCTGGCCTATCCCCTTCTTCTGCGGCGCGATGGCCTGAATTATCTCTATGCCAAGTATGCCTGCAAGCTCCTTGTTGTCGGTGTCGATGCCGCGCTCCCGCGCCTCGTCCTGCATGTTCAGGACAAGCATCATCGGCTTTCCACACTCGGCGGCCTGCACGGCAAGCATAAGTGTGCGCTTCATGTTTTTCGCGTCCGCCACCTGAATGATCGTGTTGAAAGGCTCGTCTATGAGGATGTCGCGCGTAACTCGCTCATCCTCGCTCAGCGGAATAAGGCTGTTCGTGCCGGGAGTGTCCATGAGGTGATACGTTACGCCGTCGATGCGCACATTGCCGTGTGTCACCTCCACAGTCGTCCCCGGATAGTTCGAGACCGTAACGTATTTCCCGGTGAGAAGGCCGAAAATCACGCTTTTACCCACATTCGCGTTTCCCATCAGGATAACGCGGTTAATAAAGCCCTTGGGCGCTTTGTCCTCGTGATCGTGCATTTTTCTATTTAATTTCCTCGCCCGCGTCAATTGCGTCGTTTTTTCTGATATTGCAATCGCGGCATACGCCGCGTATTTCCAGCGTATGGCCCGTAATGCTGAAGCCATGCCGCTTGCAGACGGCTTCCTGAAGCCGTTCTATTTCGTCGGAGATGAACTCGATCACACCGCCGCATTCGGTGCAGACCATGTGATCGTGATGATCGCGCCCGATCAGCCGCTCGTACCGCGTCTTCCGGTCCTTGTATACAGCCTCCTTTATCGCGCCGCACTCCACGAGAAGCGGAAGGGTACGGTAGATCGAGGCTCTCGAAACACGGATATTCTTGCGCCGCATCCTGTCGAGCAGTTCATCCGGCTCGAAATGACCGTCGAAGGAATCGACCTCCGCGACAATAAGTTCCCTCTCGCGGGTCATCCGCAAGCCCATCGACCTCAAACCGGCTTCAATAATATGTCTTCGCATGGCAACTGAGACTCTGTCGCAATAATACGAAAACTCGAGCGGAAATGTCAAGCAAGCATTAATTGGGTTGAGCTCGAATACCTGAGTCTGTATCATGGTAACGCCAAACCTTCTGCCGATCATCCGTGGAGAAAACGTTTCCGGGCCTACGACCCAACCGCCACAGCCGCAACACGGCGGTCACGGATAACGCAGGCGTGGAAATATGGATAACCCTGTCGGGTTACCCACATTCCCACACCACGACGGCGGTTTTTTTATTCTTCTAAAACATAAGTGAAGTGGCGAGCTTCACCGCCCCTCTCGAACACCTGGTTGGGATTTCTTTTTGGTTTTTCTTTTACTCGCAAGGTCAAGGAGGGCGTCAGGATGTTTTGCCGCGACTTGGAGTAAGACACGTGCTGGTCCTTCGGGTTTGCGTCGGCCTTGCTCCCAGTTACGGAGCGTTGCGGTGCTTATGCCCATGAGGATGGCGAATTTGTCCTGAGACAGGCCATATTGGTCACGAATCTTTTTCACTTCGGATTCCGCAAAGGTAACGGTGCGTGAAGGCTTCATGGTGTGCTTGATGATCGCGCCGCCCTGTTTCACGCTTTTGAGAAGTTCATCAAAAAGTTCTTTTCTCATCGGTATTCTTCTTCGACAATCTTATTCAGCTGTTTCAGTTGATCCGGGGTCAAGTCGTCCTGCTCGTTTTTGGGATAGGCGAACAACATCAAAATGACCTCCGGAGACACGAACCAATTAATAGATGACCCTGATGCCGCCACGCTTCCCCCGGCCGCTCCCGGACCACCGGAGTTTACGCAGTCCACCGCTTCCCGGAATGATTTGGCCCGCGTCCGGCTTTTGGACCAGATGCGCTTGCAGCAACCGATATTCATCATCGGGAAGGGCCGTTTGAATACGGCGGGTGAAAATCGGGGTCTCTATGATGATCACGGCTTACTATACGTCAATGGCGTATATATGGCAAGTGGAAAGTTATGATGGGCACGGAGGAAAGTGGCGCAGCGGTTTTAGCGCTGCGCCACGCCCTATACACGGAAGTGAAGTGGCCCCCTAAAACGGGACAAAAGGTGTATCCGTATCTGCTTCGTAGGCTTGAGATAGTTCGCCGGGATCAGGTATGGTGCAGCGACATAACGTACATCCCGATGGCGCGCGGTTTCGCGTATCTGACGGCAGTGATGGACTGGCACAGCCGGTACGTGCTGTCGGACAACGGCATACGGATAAGCATGGACGGCAAGGGCCGGTCAATTTTCAATGCCGATGGGGCCGGTCAATTTTCAATGCCGATGGGGCCGGTCAATTTTCAATGCCGGTTGACAGTCCGGCCATATGCCGTCATCCATCGCACGCGTCCGGCAGCGGCAGGTTAGTGGATTATCCTGAACCAAGCAAGGCATTATGTAGGTATGAGATCATGCTTTGCGGCCATTTTTGCGGTTTTCATGTTCTTTTCATCCGTGCATGCCGAAGCAATTGCCTACTCTGACAGTGACGCCATGGTTCGGATTGAGGGAATGCGCGGCAGAGACGCCGAGTTTGCCGGAATGCTGGCCGAAGCAAGGCGGGAACTTCGCGCGAAAACGGGCCTCGATCTGGACTTTCCCGTAACCCTGCGCTTCGAGAGCGGAACCGGCAACGAGCTTGTGGTGGCTTACGCGCTTCCGAATGAAGGCGCGGCGGTCTTCGACTACGCCCGCATAAGCGCTCACCCGCTCGACTTCAGGCTCACGCTCATGCACGAGGCCGCGCATCTCCTCCTGCACAAAAATATCCGGCATGCAAGCCTGCCGAAATGGTTCGACGAGGGCGTGGCGCAGTGGGTAAGCGGCGGGGTGAAGGATATAATTCACCCGAACGATGCCGACATACTGCGTCGCGCGGTTGTAAGCGGCGGGCTGATCTCGCTATATCGTCTTGAGCGCGAATTCCCGGCTGACCGCGACGGGTTTGCGCTGGCCTATGAAGAGTCGAAAAGCATGATCGACTTCATCGAGCGCAAGTATGGCTCAGGCGCAATAAGGGCAATAATTGACGGGTTGTCGTCCGGGGCAATGCTGCATGAGGCGATACTGGACTCGACCGGAGTTCACCTTTACGATCTCGAACGCGATTGGGCCGGGCAGCTCCAAACGCAGCACACATGGTTCTGGTGGTTCAGCGACAATATCGAATGGTTTCTGTTTATGTTTGCCGCGATGATTACAGCGGGCGGATTCGCAAGGGTTGTGCTGAAAATACGCAATTACCGGGATGAGGACGAGGATGAGAACGATGAGACAAACCCACAGCTTTAATTCGTCCTACGCATCCTCGTTCCTGTATATTGTCCGCATCACATAACCTGTGTCGTCGGTGGGAACAAGCAATGAGCTGTCATGACGATTCAGCCTGTTCATGCGGATGAGGCCAACAATATCCATGACGTAATCCTTCCCAAGAACCGAATACTTCGACAAACCGGCGGCAAGTCGTATCGGATCGAGTTCTCTCCCCTGCTCCCGCATGGCCATCCGGATGCTCCTGAATTCGCTGTACGCCGGATGGGTATTGATGTCCATGAAATACCGCCATACCGATTCAACGATATTCGGAAAAGCGGCAAGCGGATTATCGGAACCTCCGGCCTTGCCGAAAACATTATTTTTCAACAGCGCGCCGCGAGATGTTCCCCAACCGCTTTCATGCGCCGCCTGGGCAAGCGCGAGGGACACCGGAATGACATCAACACGCCTGAGCAGACGCGTGACAGCTAGTTCGTCCACGGAATTCTTTCCGTTTGATATGTCGTAACCATACCGTTTAAATATCGCCTGCACATTGTTACGCAACGAATCCGGAACGCCAATTTTTGCGGTCAAATACCCAAGATACGACATAAGCGTCGAACGTTCCTCGGAAATCCTCACGTTCTGAAATACTATATGCGGCAGGAGAGCCATGGTAAAAGCATTCTTTCGATTCTTCGCATCCAGAGATGCTATATCCGTCGGAATCCTTGCCGGTGCAAGATTCGGAACAAGATTGGAGACCCGGCCATTCACGTCACCATCGGACTGGACTGAAACGCGGTTTACCATCTCGGAGATCGATTCCGGCGCAAAGATGTGCAGGCTGTCAATGGGAGATGGCTTGATGCCGGCATTCTCGATTGCAGAACTTGAACATCCGGAGACAGCGCAGATCAACACGATCGCCAAAGCCGGTAGAAACATCGTTTTCATGCTCATGATTCACCTCGCGATGAAAGATGATACCTTTCTGATATGGTCATCATTGCAATTTTTATCATGTTATCAGCAAAAATGAATTTGTATAGCCCTGACCAGGCTGAGAGACGGTAAGCGGGGCGATACCGCAACTGTGGATACAGCAAAAGCATCAGGGGTAACGGAGACCGTTACCCCTGAGATGACGCCAAAATGCAGAAATTACTGTTCGGTTATGGTAATAGCTCCGGTCGGGCACTCGGCAAGACAGCTCTCGCAGAAAATGCACTCGTCCGAGTTCACGGGGTTGGACTTGCCATCCTGCATCTCGAATACGCCCTGCGGGCAGACATCGGCGCACTTGCCGTCGCCATCACACTTTGAGGTATCAACTGTAACAATATACATCTAACATCTTCCTCCTTAAGGAATTAAATAAACGGTTCGGTTAAACTATCACAGCAAAACGGCGCTCGTCAAGCCGCCGGATGCCCTATTACGCAATTTCTTCTTCCCTCACAGCAATCGCAACCTTGTACAGAACAGTAAGCACAAGGAAACCAATCGCCCATATTCCGATTGTGATGAGCACTTCCGGCAATGACGGTGAATACTCGGTCACGCGTTCGAACATGTTCGGGATGAAACCGCCGACGACAAGGCCCATGCCCTTGTCAATCCACGTCGAGATAAATACCGTCACGCATGCCACGGATAATATGTTTTCCTTCTCGCGGAGACCCGGATAGATCAGCAGGAAAAGCGAAACGAAGGCCAGAATTGCGGCCGACCACATCCACGGAACAAGTTTCGAGTAACCGTCGAGACCTGCGAACAGATACACAAGGCTGTGCTGATGGCTCGGAATGCCGCTGTAAAATGCTGTAAAGACCTCAAGCAGGAAGAAAAACACGTTTGCCGACATTGCGTAGGCCACTGTTTTCCCAAGAGCCTGAATGGCGTCCTTGCCGGGATCGAACTTCGAAACCTTCCGGACGATCATAGAAAGAATTATGAGAAGCGCCGGGCCTGCAGCGAACGCCGACGCAAGGAATCGCGCAGCCATGATCGCGGTAAGCCAGAGATGCCTTCCCGGAACACCGGCGTACAGAAACGCGGTTACGGTGTGAATGCTGACAGCCCACGGTATTGAAAGATAGATAAGCGGTTTAACCCATTTAGGCGCAGGCACGCCCTTTCTCTCAGCGCCAAGGGTTGTCCAGCCGATCACGATATTAAGCGTGAGATAGCCGGAAAGCACCACCATATCCCAGAACATGACAGAGCCCGGCGTCGGGTTCAAAACAACGTTCATCACGCGCATTGGCTGGCCGAGATCCACGAATATGAAGAGTATGCACATGGTGACGGCGGAGACCGCCAGAAATTCACCGAGTATCACAATCTTTCCGTATTTCTTGAAATTGTGCAGATAGTACGGAATGACAAGCATCACCGCCGAAGCGGCCACGCCAACCAGAAAAGTGAACTGGGCGATGTAGAAGCCCCATGTCACATCTCTGCTGAGGCCTGTCAGCCCCAGGCCGTACTGAAACTGTTGAATGTAGTTGATGGTTCCTATTCCGGCCAGAACCAGAAGGAACCCTATCCATGTCCAGTATTTTCGGCTTCCGCCGATTATCGCTTTATCAAGCATCCCTCATTACCCTCCTATAACATAGAAAACCCGCGGATTTGTACCGAGTTCGGGCTTTCTCTGAATTGTGTAATGAGTGCGCAGCATCTCGCGCACCTCCGACTTGGGATCATCGAGGTTACCAAACACGATAGCCTTCGTATCCTTGCACGCCTCGACACAGGCCGGCTCAAGTCCTTCCCTAAGCCTTTCAGCGCAGAAATTGCACTTCTCCACAACGCCCTTCATGCGCGTAGGGAATTTGGGATTAAGATTGGCCGGGTTCTGAAGATTGGCCGCGCCGCGCGGATCACGCCAATTGAAGCTTCTGGCCCCGAACGGGCAGGCAGCCATGCAGAAGCGGCAGCCAATGCAACGATGGTAGTCCATCATCACTATCCCGTCGGAAGCCCGCTTGAACGTGGCCTGCGTCGGACAGACGCGAACGCACGCCGGCTTCTCACACTGATTACAGAGGAGGAGGAATTGCTTCTTTTCCACTTCCTCGGCAACATACTCATGCCCCGCGCCGGGGAAGGAATGCTCGAAATCATCCGGCCATATCCATTTGATCTCGTCCTTCGGATTCCCGAAATCAGGGACGTTATGCGCCTTGTGACATGCGTCAATACAACGCTTGTACTGATCCGGCGACTCCAGCTTTCTTACATCAATAACCATCGCCAGAGTTGTGCCGGAACCCTTCTTCCTGCCATGAGCGGCGGAACCGGCTTCGGCGGTTCCCTTGCGCAGTTCAAGCAAACCGGCTCCGCCAATGCCTCCAGCTACTGTGGAGAGGCCGATAATTCTCAGAAAATCTCTTCTGTCCATGCTCATACGCCAGCCTCCTTCGGGCCGAAATGACAGTCCCAACAGTAGGGATGCACCGCCAGATACTTATGGCATGTGTCGCAAAAATCCTTTTTGTTCGAATGGCAGTTCAGGCATGTGTTCTGAAGACTGATCACATACTCCTTGCCATTGCTGTTGCTCTTGTATGTCTTGATGCCGTCGCGAAGCAGCATGTCACGCCATTCGTTAAGCATCTGCATGTGATTCGCCCGCATGTACTCCTTCGTTTCCACGCACTGCTTCACAGGCATTTGCTGAATCACAGGCGTGTTCAGCAGCGGCTCCGGAACGGCACTCGCCTTGCCCATGTTGCTGATGAACGGGAATGTGAATATGCCGACAAATATAATCAGGCCCGCTATGATTTTACCCTTGTCGTTCATTGTGGGTGGCCCTCCTTATTCTTCTTCCGGCTGATCGTCGTCAACCTGTTCAACGCCGGGAAGCGGCTCGCCTCTCAGGTTTGTACGACGGGTTTTCTCGCCCTTCATGACAAGCGCGTTCGCGACAAGCTCATGCAGACCGGTAACCCTGACACCCGGAACCCAGTAATCTATGGCGGTGGTCAGCGTGGCGCGGTCGATGGCGCAGACGTTGCCAACCATGTTCACGCCATGCTTCTCATGGACATATTTGACCGCATTGGCCCGCGGCAGTCCGCCCTTCAGGCGAATGTCCATGTTCTCGCTTGCGTTCAAACCCGATCCGCTTCCGCAGCAGAACGTCTTTTCGCGGATCGTGTTTTCGGGCATCTCGAAGAAGTTGTTGCAGACCTGTTTCACTATGTAACGCGGCTCTTCCAGCAAACCCATGCCGCGCGCCGTGTTACACGAGTCGTGCCAGGTCAGCCGCACGTCGTCGTTGCGGCTCGGATCGAGCTTCAGCTTGTTGTGCTTCATCAAGTCGGCCGTGAACTCCGTGATGTGCACCATCTTCATCGATCGCGCATTCTCGAAAACGGTTCCGGTGATCGGCGACTTCGGAACTTCCAGAAAATCCGCCGGGCCGTTCCATGTGTCCATGTACTGGCTGAGCACCCGCCACATATGGCCGCATTCGCCGCCGAGAATCCACTTCACGCCCAGGCGCTTGGCCTCGGCGTATATCTTGGCGTTCAACTTCTTGGCCAGCTCATTGTTGGTGAAGAACCCGAAGTTTCCGCCCTCCGACGCATATGTGCTCCATGTGTAGTCGAGACCCAGTTCATGGAACAGCATCAGGTAGCCCATGGCGGTGTATGTGCCGGGATCGGCGAAAACGTCGCCGGAAGGCGTGACGAAAAGTATTTCCGCGCCCTTCCGATTGAAGCTCGGCTCTATGTCGATTCCGGTTATCGTCTTGATGTCATCAAGGAAAAACTCGATGCTCGACTTGAAGGTGTGAGGCTCGATACCAAGATGATTGCCCTTCATGTAGCAGGCCGCCGCAGGCCCCATGATCCAGTCGATGTTCAGGCCTAGCAGGTTCAGCAGCTCGCGCCCGATTATCGTTATTTCGGCCTGATCTATTCCATACGGGCAGAAGACCGAACAACGCCTGCACTCGGTGCACTGAAAAAAGTAGTACCACCACTCCTTAAGTACATCCAGAGTCATTTCCCGGGCGCCGGCAAACTTGCCCAGTATTTTTCCGGCTGTTGTGTATTCCCTGCGGTAAACAGATCTGAGCAGCTCGGCGCGAAGAACAGGCATGTTCTTCGGATCGCCAGTGCCTATGAAGAAGTGGCACTTGTCGGCGCATGCGCCGCAGCGCACGCATATATCCATGAAGATTCGAAGCGAACGGTACTTTTCAAGGCGTTCCCTCAAACCCTCAAGTATTATTTCCTTCCAGTTATCCGGAAGCTTCCAGTCTTCATCCTTCACGGACCAAGTACGGATATTCGGCATGTGAAGCGTATTCAGATTCTTTTCCTTCGCCGCGTTGCAGAAATAGCCCGGCTTGAACTCAACCGGAGTATCCATCCAGCCTGTCGCGGGCGGCGTGTAATCTATCTTGCCCAGTTCTTCTGGTTTCGGTAGCTTTGCCATGATCGCTCCTTTATCTCCATCCTTTCCCGCAGTTTTGGGTTATTCCTTTTCCACGGGCAGGCCCGCGGCTTTCATCTTGTCCCTGAAATCGTTCTCATAATCCTCATAAGTATGAATCTTCACCGGGTAGTTCCACGGATTGATATGCCGTTTCACCCTTCCCGTGCTGGCCAGATTACGGGTGGGGCTCATGAACACCCCGGCCATGTGAACCAGCTTGCTGAACGGGAAATAGGCAAAGAGAACACTTACAAGCAGAAGATGCACCCAGAAGACAGCGCCGATTTCACCCTGCGGCAGCTTGGGACTGAGGCTCACGAGGCTCATGGTGAACTGCTTCACTCCCACGATATGCACCTTGGTAAAGTACCTCATCAACACGCCCGACACAGCAATGCCGCCGATAAGAAACAGCGGGAAATAGTCCGCGGGAAGCGAGATATACTTTATGTTCGGCAAAACAACACGCCGCAGGAAAAGCACGGTCACTGCGGATAACAATGCCAGATCGGTAAGGTAAAGCCCGGGCGCCCCGATCTGCAGAAAATTATCGAGACTCTCGACAATCTGAATGAGGCCCGGAACCTGCTCGGCGAAAAACCTCAGATGACGTATGGCGATAATCAGAAACGACCAGTGGAAAACCAATCCGAAAAACCACAGCCACTTTGCGGATCCATAAACAAGCTTCGGCCCGTCGTGCAGCTCTGTTTTGGTGTTACGGAACAATGACCTGAAAAGAAATACTTCGAAAAACATCCTGGTAAGCACACCCCATATCGTTGTCGGGTTTTCAACCCAGTCGTGCTTTATCCACGGAAGCGTTTTCTGCTGACCGCATGTCGTCGGAATGCGGAACGGAACCGGCGAACTCGCCCATTTCATGACCCGCAGCACCACGCCGATCACGAATGTCGCGGCGGCCGCATATGGGACAGCCACCCCAAGTATGAATTGCATGTTCGCCTTGGCCCCGATAACAGCAAACAGAACCAGTACCAGTACTCCAATGAAAGACAGTAAGGCTCCCATTTCCTAAACCTCTTTCCTTTTTATTCTTTGTTAGCAGTCAACGCTCCCGCTAGTTCACGGCTGCGTCCTGCCCTTCGACCCCGCAAATAAGATTAGCCTGCTGAAGAAGCCTGTACGTGTTTCGCTTGAACTCGTCGGTCTTCAGTTCATACAGGCGCTCCCTGCATTTCATGTAGATATCGAACGCAAGCTTGGCCTGTTCGTCGATTCCCGACTCGAACTCAAGCAGTTCACGCACCAGTCCGGCACTTGGCTTCTGCAAATCATCCGCCAGCACATCACGGATGACTCTTTTCAGATGAAATATGAAACCGATAGCCTGACCCGGCTTGAACTCCTGAACAGCCCTGATTCTGATTATGTCGTCGATGAATGCAGCAATCCGCTCGTTGTCGCCCTCGACCAGGCAGTCGAATATGCCTTCGACACCGGTCTTGATGGCGTGGCCAACCGGATTGTCGAATCGATCCTTACGGCTTTTGATGAACTTGGACGTTTCTTCCGGATAGGCCATCAGAATTATGTCAACCCATCCCTGAAGTATTATGGCCTTATTCTGCTTTAATAACTGATCAAGCCTCATTAAGCCTGCAACGGCGCCCCCTCAATATGAGTTATCCACGCCCGCATCGAAAGGCAAGCCGTCTGCATTTTGGGCGGCATTGCTTTAAGGTGACACAAATCGTGTTCAAAACGGGCGGCCACTTGCTGAACCGCCCGTTTCAGTTGTTTGTTACACGCAGCCGGTCGGCTTCGGAAGGCCTGCGATCTTGCACGCCTGCTTGGCCGGACCGCCCGGATAGAGCTGATAAAGGTACTTGGTGTTACCCTTCTCCGGTCCCATCTTCTTGCCGATTTCCTTAACGAGAATCTTGATCATCGGAGCGATGTTGAACTGCTTGAAGTAGTCGCGGAGAAAGTTGACAACTTCCCAGTGGGATTCGGTCATGGCAATTCCTTCGACATCCGCGAAGTAGTTTGCAATGTCCATCGTCCACTCGTCCGGATCCACGAGAAATCCATCCTCATCCACTTCGTACTTCTTACCCTTGACCTCTACATGCGCCATCTGACTTTCTCTCCTTCGTTAATATGAATTTTTCGAAAGCCGCTGCTCCCTACGGGATAACCCAGCTTTCCGACACGCGAAGAGCGCGTCCGAACCCCGAACACAACCTTATACGTATTGCCGCCGCACGCACGGCCATGTGCCAACCGTTTCCACCCATGCTTAAGGCCATGAACTGTAATATAGCCGGACCATCGCGGTCAAATAGAAAATACTTATACCCCGATCACGGTTACTTATCCGTAGCATCGCGGGCGTCAACGGCTGTTTATCCGGAAAAAATAAAGCTTTGCAGCGGGTTCATAGGCGTCTCCCGGCTCGCTGATCCTGTGAGCGCGAATGTCGTAGCTTGCAACCGTCTGCCGGTAATCGACATCCGGCGTCAGCGCCCAGGCCTTTTCCCAGCTTCCGCATCCGGCGGTCATCACCTCGACGATGGCCTCGCCTCCATGATTGCCGTTTTCATCGAGCAGAAATACCGCGCCGCATTCGCACGCTCCGCCGCGAAAACCGCTGGTTCGCGTTCGCTCCACATTGCGCGGGCGTTCAAGAACCTTGCCGCAGAAGGGGCATGACGCCTCCTTGTCCTTCCTGGGCTTCAGACCGTACCGCTGTTTTTTCGGGCGATCCGGATATTCGTCCTCAGCCATTGCCGCCAGTTTTCTCCATCGCGGAGCGAAGGTCGCCGTAGAAGCCGGGGCTGACCGGATACCCGAACGATAGAGCCTTGTTCATGTGTTCGAACGCCTTTGCGAAGTCCTTCTTGAAGAACCATGCGACCGCAACATTGTTGTGCGCCAGCCCCGACTCCGGCTCTATGCCCAGAAGCACCTTACCAACGCGAAGACACATGTCGTAATCGCCCTTTTCCAGATACGCCCATGTGAGGTTTTTAAGCGCCGGGGCATGGTGGGGATCGATGAACAACGCTTCCTCGCATTCGTTGACCGCGGTATCGAACTCGCCCTTCTGAATGAACGCCGCGCCCATGCTAACGTAAGCTGTAGGATTATCCGGATTCAGGCGGGCCGCGTTCTCGTATTCGACGATGGCGTCATCCACCCTGTCCATGGCAAGAAACATATCGCCAAGCCCCACACGAGCGCCGTAATGACCCGGAAACTGCGCCAAAACCTCGCGGTAAAGCTTTTCAGCGGTTGTGAAATCGCCAACTCCAGCGTATTTTTCGGCAAGGCCGCATTTCATGTCGGGGTTGTCGAGCGGCGACACGAACTCGAGATCGCGCGACTGCGCCTGCATATTGTCGAACATCGGGTTTCTCCAAATGACCGGCGTTTACACGCCGGGTTATATCATGCCGCCCCTTGTACGAGGCTGAAACACATGAGAACGTAAAATAACACAAACGGGGTTATAACGTTACCGCCAGTGACTCTTGGGCGATTTCGCCCACGGTAACGCGCTCAAGCCAGCCGTTGCGGTAGAACTTCACCGGTCCGGACGTGTCCACGGCAAGTTCTTTCAGTTTGGCCGTCGCGCGTTCGTCGCCCACGCCTCCAAGCGCCCATGCCGCATATGCGCGGATTTCCGGATCGGCGTTATCAAGTTCCGCAAGCAGTTCGTCGGCCACCTCGCGCGCAATATCAGGATGCTCCGTCGCGATTCTTCCGGCGGCCCATACCGCGTTACGCCTGAAAATCAGCTCATCCAGATGTATCACGATAAACGCCACATCGCGGCAGGTTTGGGGATTGGCCATGAATATCTCGGACAGCATCTCCGGCGCGGCCCAGGCCATGTCGCCGGATTCGTCGCTAAGAGCCCAGTTCAACCGCCGCACCATGCCGCGCATCACATCGACGCCCTGCCGCTCGGCCACGAACCGCGAAAACGGCCCCATCGCCTCGACCGCCCGCCAGAAAACAAGCTCCTCGCGGTCGCAGGCAAGCGAGCGCAACCATCTGAAAACCCCGCCGCGCTCCGTCTCAAGGCTGCAAAGAGCGTCAAACCGGCGCTCAAGCAGAAGTTGTTTCACTTCGGATTTTGTTGTTTTCACAGTAACTCCTTACCCCAATTTCAGCCGCGCCGCAAGCCGAATCGCCTCGATCATGCTCCGGCAGTCGGCCATCCCCCGCCACGCAATGTCAAACGCCGTGCCGTGATCCGGCGATGTGCGCACGATTGGCAGGCCCACGGTCACGTTCACGCCTCTGTCGAACGCTATCATTTTAAGCGGAATCAATCCCTGATCGTGATACATCGACACCACGATGTCGAACTCCCGCCGGTATGCCTTGCGGAAAATCACATCCGGCGGATACGGCCCTATGGCCGGGATCCCCTCGGCCCGCGCCGCCTCAACCGCCGGCAATATCTCACGAATCTCCTCGTCGCCGAAGATTCCGCCCTCCCCCGCGTGCGGATTAAGGCCCGCCACGCCGATGCGCGGATTCTTCAGTCCAAGCGACACGCACGCGCGCCGCGCAAGGCGGATGGATGAAAGCACGCGGTCTTTCGTTATAAGCCCAGGCACGTTGGCAAGCGCGGTGTGAATGGTTACAAGAAGAACCCGAAGCGGCCCGCCCGCAAGCATCATGGCAAAATCGCGGGTTCCGGTAAGCTCCGCCAGAAGCTCGGTGTGGCCCGGCCAGGAATAACCGGCAAGCTTCAGCGATTCCTTCGAAATGGGCGCGGTAACTATTGCGTCAACATTTCCGGCCATCGCCTCTGAAACCGCCCGGCGGATGCAGGCCACGGCGGCATGGCCGGATTCCGCGCTCGATTTGGGCTCTATGCCACCTTCGTACTTCGTTGCGGCTACGATTTCGAAATCTGTTTTCACGCCGCGCAATGCCGCGGCCCGCGCGATTATTTCCGGATCGCCGATCACAACCGGCTCGATGCCCTTCACCCTCGCATTGCTCAGGGCGGCAACGATGATTTCCGGGCCGATGCCACCGGCATCGCCCATGGTTATGGCTATTCGTTTGAATTTCGGCATTTCTATTTCAAAATCCCGCTCAGAAATCTTCTATATCATCCAAAATATCGTCACCGGATTTCTCCGCCGGATTATCCGGCAAATCATCCTGCTTCTTGTTGCCAAGCTGCCGGAGCGCTTCGGCTAATCCCTCTATATTCTTGCTTAAAAGAATCTTCCAGCCCTCTCCGTAGCGCTTCAGGCTGGCAACCTCCATCCCGCCCGCCGTAATAGGCCCCGCGCTTGCCTGCCCCCTGACAAGAACATGAACCATGTCGCCCTCGGCCACCGAGCCGACTATCTCGAAGTCGCCAAGATTGACGAGGCTCATCCCAGACATAACCGACGCCACAGTCATGAACGCCGTGTAGAATTCGAGCGGGGTTTTAGCGCGGACGCTCTCTATTGTCGCGTCGGCCCCGAAGAAGACGGCCATGACAGGATTTCCTCCGGCGGAATCCTTAAGATCGACCAGCGGGATAAGAATCTCCCTGAACCGGGCAAGCGCCTCCGGATGCAGCAGTCTGCCGGTTGCCCCAAGGCCGCCGTCGCGCATCGCCGCAAAATAGGCCTGTACGGCTTCCTCCGGCGTGCTGTAAACCGGTTCGGCCTGCTTTTGCGGCGCGGAGGGCGGCAACAGTATTCCGGCGGCAATCCGTTCCGCCTCCTGCCGAGAGAAGCCGCCGCTGATGACGCATGTGCCGGACGCTATGCGCTCGCGGATCATGGGCGCGTTCACGACCTTGCCATCAACCTGAATTGCAAGCCGCCTGCCCGCGTTTCCGGCCGTGAAATCGCTGAACTTCCGCTTCGCCGCCTCGTTCAGCGTGATCTCTACAACCGGCTCTTTCCATACGGGATCTGCGATAACACGGGCTTCCGTTACGGCATAGTTGTCGATCACGGCTTCCGGGCGGAGGAATATGGCAGCGCCGGTTTTCGGATCGATCGCCATTTCGAGGCCGGGCGAGCCGGTATCCTCGACAAGGCGGAATGAAACCGAAACGGCATGGCTTGCGCCGGCTTGTTCAGGCGATGACAGCATGGTTTCCGGAGGCTCCGGCGAGGATGGCTCAGGCTGTGCCTGTTCGGGCTGCTTCTCTGAAAACGGGGCGACGATGGCCTTCAGTTCGTCCTGAAAAACATCCGTCGCGTACTGGATTTCCGACAATATGCCCGAAGAAATCTCCGCATCGGAAACAGCGTACTTGCGGCCTGCCGGGGTTTTGTAGAACGCGATGATGTCATCCAGTTCGCTAGCGGAAAAGGTTCTGGCGTAATACAGAGCGCATCTCGGTATAAGTTTGCCGTCAACGAATCGTTGCATGGACGATTTCAATTCTTCCGGAGGGTTGACCTTGTCGAAGTTTTCATCGTATGACATGAACACATTGGAAATAAGCACGTCGCGAATCGTTATTCTTATTCCTGAGAGACCCATGAACTCGATGCTTTTGTTTATCAACTCCGGAGGGGGCGAATCCGGAATGACCAAATCCGGGGCCGCCGGGTCGGCAGCCGCCGGATCGGAAGCCGCTGCGGCATTCGAAACAAGCATGAGACAGGTCATTACCGCCACGAAAAAACGCTTCATTCATATACCCCTTGAAAAGTTATTGTGATTTTGCCTGAGCGGCCTGACGCCGCTTCATGGAGCGCAACCATGCGCCGATACCTGCCCATATCGCAAAAAACGCCAGCAGGAGATGTGCATAATCGGTATCCGTTTTCTGCGCGAAGATCTGCGCCAGAACCGGAACCGGAATCAGGCTTGCCATGCACCGAACCAGCGACCCCATTTTTATGTTTGGCGGACGAAGCCGGACGCCGCAACGCGGGCAGGCGTCAGGCTTCAGGCCCCAACTAAACAGCCATATTGCAAATACGGATTTTTCACATGCCGGGCAGTTCATCAGGATTATCGGCATGAATGATGAGAAAGTTATCAGCAAGCCGAGCAGAACCATGGAAAAGCCCTCGTGGCAGATGACCAGACTGAACATGAAGTAGAATTGCGCCACAATCCACCACGTCGCCTTCGATTCCCGGCGGCCAAATTCAGCGATAACCGCTTCCGCATCGGCGGAAGATTCAATCTTCCGAACGTTCTCGCTCATTGTCCCAACCGCTCTCGCGCTGTGCGATATACCAGATCATGCTCGCGCCTGCCCACGGCCACCACGACAACCACCATGGCGGCATCGCTCACCTGATAAACCAGACGGTATCCGGCGTAGCGAAGCTTTATTTTGTAACAATTGGCCATGCCGGAAAGGCGCGCCGACGCTACATGCGGCGTTTCAAGGCGCTCGGCAAGGCGTTTCTTGAACTGCTCGCGGATGCTTGTGTCGAGCTTGCGCCATTCCTTCAGAGCCGATTCCTTGAATTCAAGGTCATAGCTCATCCAGCGACACCTTGACAGACGCCTCGTCACGGCGCTCCCGCACCAGACGCGCAAGCTCGATGTCGTCCAGCCGCTCCATGATAGCGTCGAAAGCCTCAACCGGCACAAGATACGCCGTGGGACGGTTGTGGTTTAGAATGGCCACCGGCTCGCCGTGAGCCTGATTGATGATGCTCGACGGGTTTTTCTTGAGGTCGCTTATACTGATGGATGAACGGGCGTAAATGCGCTGCATATTATCCTCCGCAACAGAATCGGAGAGAATTATAGCGCTATTTTCCGGTCATTTCAACGCAGCATCCCTTATCACATGCTCCACGGGCTTAAGCTCCGCGGCCTCCTTCTCAACCGAAACTCCAAGCTCCTTAAATTTGACCGCGCCCGGAAGCACCCGCGTGTTGAACGATCCGACGGCGCTGTTGTACGCCAGCACCGCCTTGCCCAATCCCTCGCCGGTTTTGGCAAGGTGCTCCATAAACGCGATCAGCCGCTTGTGCAGTTCTTTGCCAACGCCGGCTACCATCTGGGCGTTTTCGGCCATTTTTGCCTGCTGCCAGCCGTAGGCAACCGACCTCAGAAGCGCGATAAGCGTTGACGGCGTGGCAAGCATGATCCGCTTCTGCGCCCCGTCTTCGATCATCTTTTCGTCCATCTGGAGCGCAGAGCTGAATATCGACTCGCCCGGCAGGAACAGAACGACGAAATCCGGGCTTTTCTCGAACTGCGTCCAGTACTGCTTCGACGCAAGTTTTTCGATATGATCCCGAACCGTGCGGGCGTGATGCGCCAGTTTGGCCCTGCGGGTTTCGTCGTCGATATCCGGCGACATCGCCTCCATGTACGGCGCAAGCGAAGCCTTGGAATCGACAACCACGGTGCGCCCGTTCGGCAGACGAATAACCATGTCGGGCCGAAGCCGTCCGTCCTCCGAGCTGACGGACACCTGTTCGCTGAAATCGCAGTAGGCCGACATGCCGGCGACCTCGACAACGCGCCGAAGCGTTATCTCGCCCCAGCGGCCCCGAACCTGCGGCATCTTGAGCGCGTTCACCAGATTTCTCGTCTCTGCCTGCAACGTCTGCTGGCTCTCTCCAAGCACGTTCAAGTGCTTGTTCAGGCTTCCGTATGCCTCGTTCCGAGCCTTCTCCATCTCGCGAATTCCGGACTCGTAGCGCGTTAGGCCGTCGCTGATCGGTTTAACCAGCGCGGCAACCGCCTCGCGGCGGGCGTCGAGGTCGCCCTTCGAGTCGGCCATCAGCTTCTCGAACGACTGTCTGGCCAGATCGAGAAACGCCTGATTGTTGCTTTTTAGCGCCTCGGCGGAAAGCGCGCCGAACGCGTCAGACAGCTTCCGCGCCGATTCATCGAGCAGCTTGCGCTGTTCTTCCATGGCAGCACGCGCCTCGGACAGCCGCGTTTCGGCCTCCACCCGCGCCGCTCGGTCTTCGTCGAGCGCCGCCTGAAGCCTCGCGGCCCCGGCTCGCTCCTCCTCAACCCTGCCGCGCAGCTCGTCGGCCACGGCACGGGCAGCGCCGGCATCGTTATTGGCAGCGCCAGCCTCCGCCTCGGCCTGCGCGATTCTGGCGGCGGATTCGGCGCGAACCCGCAACGACGCGGCAAGCCAGCCGATTGCCGCGCCGGCGGCTGTTCCGGTTGCGGCAAACAATACCGGCGTTAAATCAGGCATCACGCCCTCCCGCGTTTTTTCCGCAAACTTTGAAGCCAGATATAGAGCCTCACCATGCGGACATTGAAAATATATTCCCCCTGCACATCGCCTGATTTCAATACTTTAAGCGACTTCATTTTCTGAAGGAAATTATTGAATTTCTTCTTTTCCGTCTCGGTCAGGTTGCTTGCGACTTCCGCCTTCCGGAAACTCATCCGATCCGATCCAAGCCCCGCGATTTTGTCCAAAATCGAGTGATAGTCCTCACTTCTCAACGCTTTGTAAACCTGTTGATCCACATATTTTCTGCCAACCTCATCCGCGGCATCGAGAACGGCATCCCTGGCATCGTTGGCATCGATAACGCCATCCCGGTCTATCCAGTAGGCTGCGTCGCCGACAAGATGCATTATCTTCGGAAAACCGGCCGAATAGCGTGTCAGGATATTCAAGGCATCATCGTCAACCCTCATCTGAACCGAATCGAACGCGAATGAGAAAAAATGACGCATCTCGTCACCGGTCATTGCCCCGATGTCAACGATATCAAAAATACGATCCACAGGCTGATGATGCGTTATCATCTCGCGCCGCCGTTCCTCAACGCCGCAAAGCATCAGCAATAACGGCAACGGCTCGGGCGACATGGCGTTTGTATCCACTATCGCCTTGATGAAATGCGAAAATTTCGGATTGGAGGTGATGCCGTTTATTTCGTCAAGAGTCAGAAAGATGCCCCTTACGCCGTTTCCCCTCAATCTCGACAAAACCTCTCCGAGAAACGGCAACAACCCCGACGCGATGGACGGCGCGTCTTTTTTCAGAGCGTCGGCATGCAACGACACTCCAAACAGGTATTGTTCGCCGATATATTTCGCCAGCAATTCGCGAATTCTTTCAGATCGTTTCGGATCGAACGCGCCGGACCGTATGGTTGCCTCCAACACTCTGGCCCCAACATCATCTATCGACTCAGCGCCTCCAAGAGGCGCGTAAATGGCATGCAAACCGAACTTGCGTTCGGCTATCGACTGCGCGTATCCGGCGATCGAGCTTTTGCCGATTCCGTATTCCCCCTGCACAAACATCGAGACAGGCTTGCCGGAAGCAACCTGTCCCGCGCCTCGCGACAATATCCGCTCGATCTGACCGGCTCGACCGACGAAAAGCTCCGCGGGAACCGGCTGACCGGGATAGAACGGACTTTTACCCTTGGTAAAACTAACCATTGAGAACCTCCCAATCGGTTTCGAAATTGTTCAATATCACCCCTACCGTATCCTCTTCGAAATAATCTTGAATTCCTCGCTTCCGGCTCTTTCAAGGCACTGGAACAGCACCGACTCGGTGCATGTGACAACCGCCCCGGCGTCGCGCATCATATCGAGCGCGATGCGCCAATTCTCGTCCGAACGCGAGCATATGGCGTCGCCAACCAGATGCACGTCGTAACCGCCGCGCAAGAGATCGAGCACTGTTGTAAGAACGCAGACATGAGTTTCCATGCCCGTGACGATGATCTTCTTCCGCCCGGTCGAGACAACCTGTTCGTTGAATCCCTCGCCGCCGCAGCAACTGAACGTTATCTTCTCCAGCGGCACAATGTCTTTCAAAACCTCGCGAAGCTCCGGAACCGTCGGGCCAAGCCCCTTCGGGTACTGCTCGGTGACGACAACCGGCATGTTCTTCAGGCGCGCCAGTTCAATCAGATGGAGGCAGTTGGCCGTAACCTGATCCTTCCGGCCCATGGCAGCCGCCAGGCGCTCCTGAATGTCGATGATTAACAGAGCGGAATTTTCGTGTGTGAGCATGAACTTGTCGATCATTTCGCAAACCTTTCCATATATTAATTACCATGCGGCGTTTCTATCGCCTCAGGCAATACCTGAGCATACCGTCAAAATCCCTCGGCAGCGGCGATTTTATTGCCATTTCACGCCCGTCAACCGGATGCGCAAGCGCCAGTTCAACCGCATGAAGCATCACACGCGCCGCTTCGCCAGGAATTCCGTACACCCTGTCGCCTATTATCGGCATTCCGGCGTGCGCGGCGTGAACACGAATCTGATGCGTACGTCCGGTGACAGGCCTGAACTCCACAAGCGCACAGCCTCCGGACGACTCGATTATTCTGAATCCGGTCACGGCGCTCGCTCCGCCGCAGCCGGTCTCGTAACGGTTTTCACCCAAGACATGCCGGATCGGCGCGTCGATAACGCCCTCAGGGTAAACGGACGATGACTCGCAGAGCGCCAGATACGTCTTGCGGATCTTGCCGCCGCGAAACATATCGGTAAGCGGCTTGTGCGCGGCCTTGCCTATGGAGAAAAGCATCACGCCCGAAACATCGCGATCGAGGCGCTGCGGCATACCGATCGAAATATCTCCGGGTTTCATCGAGCCGGCCAGATAACGCTCAACAGCCTCGTACACGCAGCCCTTGTACTGGTTCAGCGTGGGCTGGCTCTGGAATCCGGACGGCTTGTCGATGGCAAGAAGATATTCGTCGCGAAATAGAACGCGTTCCTCCGTTAATACAAACATCGGCGGAACCGGCGGATCCGCGACATGCGCGACTACCTCGTCGCCGTTATTGATCCGGCGCGAAGCAATTCTCACCCGTTTCCCGTTGACATACACCGCGCCGAGGTCTATCAGCCTTCCGGCAAGCGTCTTCGACACGCCGTCCATGCGCGCAGCCATGAAGACGTCAAGCCTGACCGGCGGGTTGGCCTCGACCGCGATTCGTTGCAATCTTTTCATGATCGGTTACAATAATCGAAACGCCGCATATCGTCAAAACGATTCCGGCCTTCCATCAATCAATCTGGAGGATTTCATTGACCGGACCCAATGTTCTTGCGCTCATTCTGGCTGGCGGCAAGGGAAACCGCCTATTCCCGCTGACCGCCGAGAGGTCGAAACCCGCGGTTCCGTTCGGCGGACGCTACCGCATAATAGATTTCGTTCTCAGCAACATGATCAACTCGCAGATTTTCTCGATCTACATGCTGGTGCAGTACAAGTCTCAATCGCTCATCGAGCACATCCGCCGCAACTGGGTGCTGTCATCGCTCGTTCCGTCGCATTTCATAACGCTGGTTCCGCCGCAGATGCGGCGCGGATCGGAGTGGTTTCAGGGAACCGCCGACGCCGTGAACCAGAACCTGAACCTGATACGCCATAACAACCCCGATCTGGTTGCCATCTTCGGCGCCGATCACATCTACCGCATGGACATCAGGCAGATGGTTGACTTCCACCTGGCCAGAAACGCAAGCGTTACAGTTGCCGCGCGGCCCGTGCCGCTTTCGGAAGGAAGCTCGTTCGGCATCATCTCGACCGAGGCGGACGGCAAAATCACCGGATTTCTCGAAAAGCCGAAGCGCCCCACGCCGATGCCGTCCGATCCGACCCGATGTTACGCCTCGATGGGCAACTATATTTTCAACACGAACGTTCTGTTCGACGCTCTGGCCGATGCCGAGAGGCATCACGAACACGACTTTGGCGGATACGTTCTGCCGAAGCTGGTTCCATCGGGGCGGCTATTCGCCTACGATTTCTCCACAAACGTGATCGCCGGACAGCGCCCGACCGAGGAAACCGGTTACTGGCGCGACGTGGGAACGATCAGGTCGTATTGGGAAGCACACCGCGACATGCTCGGAGAGAATCCGTTGTTCGACATAGACAACCAGTTCTGGCCGATCAGGCCGTCGCGCCATAGCCGTCCGGCGGCGAAAATTCTGGGCGGCGAGATAACAAACAGCGTGATCGCGGAGGGAAGCGTCGTGCACCCGGAGACGGTCATCAGAAATTCGACCATAAGGCGCGGCGTGGTGATAGAGCGCGGCGCGGTTATAGAGGATTCGGTGATCATGGACAATGTTGTGGTGCGCGGCGGCGCGAAACTCCGGCGCGCTATCGTTGACCGCAACAACGTTCTGGACTCGCATCTGCGGATCGGCTGCGAGGATCAGACAGAGGAATTCTGGGGCGCGCATTTCGATCCGTCAGGCATTGCGGTTATTCCGAAACGCCCGTCGGTGAGCAGGCAGGATGAAGAGTAGATACCGAAGTTGCTGTTTACCGGCCGCTTCCGCCGTCAGGCCGGCAGCGCCTTGCCCAGCAGCCGCATAACCTGCTGCACGTCCTTCCAGACCAGAGTTTTCTCCTTCGGATTACGAAGCAGATACGCCGGGTGGAAGGTTATCATCACCGGGATACCGTTGTAATCGCGGAAGTTTCCGCGCATCCTGCTGATTTTCTCCTCGGTCTTGAAAAGCGACTGCGCGGCCACGCGCCCAAGCGCCACAATCGCCCTCGGCTCTATCGCCTCGATCTGCTTTTTAAGGAACGGGATGCAGGTTTCCACCTCGTCCGGCTCTGGATCGCGGTTTTTTGGCGGGCGGCACTTCACGATGTTGGCGATATAAACATCGTCACGGGCATAGCCCATCGCCTTGATGATGTCGGTAAGCAGTTCTCCGGCGGCTCCCACGAACGGCAAGCCCTGAAGGTCTTCGTCCCTGCCCGGCCCCTCGCCTATGAACATCAGCGGCGCGCACGGGTTTCCAACACCGAAAACGACATGGGTTCTTTTCGCAGCCAGCGGGCAGCGCCGACAGTCTCCAAGCAGCGCCTTTATCTCGTTCAGCCGCTTTTCCCGCGTCTTGCGCTCAACAGGGGTTTCGCATGACAACACAACCGGCTTGGGAGGCGGCACGGGTTTTGGAGCAGCAATAACCGGCTTGCCTGAAACGCCCGCCCCCGCTTCACCCTTCTTCGTTTCACCCGTCTCAGAAAGCATCGCGGCTATGCGCTTTTCAACGCCAACGGGAACCCATTCAACGCCGATTTCGCGGTAGAACCCAAGCGCCCGGCGAAGTTCGCCCAGTACGCGCTGCCTGCCGCTCATCGCTCGCCCCATTTCAGCTTCGAGCGAAGCACCTGAAAATAGTCGCGCTCGCACGGAATTAAAAGCCGCGTGACATGTTGCGATTTCGCCACCTCCACGACATCTCCCGGATGAAGCGGAAAGCCAACCTGCCCGTCCATCGTCAGGAAAACGTCCTCGCCGGATGCGATAGTCATGCTGATGGTAAAATCATCCGGCAGCACGATCGGCCTGTTTGCAAGCAGATGCGGGCATATTGGCGTGAGGATCAAGGATTTGAGGGTTGGATACAGAATCGGCCCGCCCGCCGAAAGCGAGTAGGCGGTGGAGCCTGTGGGCGTGGACACTATTAGTCCATCCGAATGAAAAGTGGTGAGGTAGCGGCCATCGACGGCCGTGTCTATCGAGACGATCCGGGCAAGCGCGCCCTTGTTGATGACCACGTCGTTCAGCACACTGCTGTGGTCTATGCGCCTGCCGCCCCGGAAAACGCTGGCCTGAAGCATCACCCGCTCTTCTATTGTGCAGCTTCCGCGAAGGGCGTTTTCAATCGCCTCCGGAACCTCATCCACCGGAACCTCGGCCATGAAACCGAGGCCGCCCAAGTTCACGCCGAGAATCGGAATGCCCCTGCCGCCCACCAGCCGGGCGGCGGAAAGAAGCGTGCCGTCGCCGCCGAACACAATTATTATGTCGGATATTCCTGGCAGTTCCGAAGCCGGGCGGCCTGCCACGCCAAGATGCCGCGCGGTGTCGTCGTCGGGGCAGGTTTCATAACCTCGCTCAGAAAACCACGGCAACAGCCTGCCGACAAGCTCCACAGCCCTGGGTTCGCCCTTTTTTGTAATTATGCCGATATGCTTCATCTATGACAGCGCACGCTGTCGAAATGTTAACACAAACACTATCGATGATTTTCTTCATAAATTATTCCGGAAATCAGGTGTATAATCTGTGTCAGCATTGTTACGGCGTAACGAGGTTATTCACCCGGAAACGCTTATAGACATATTCAGGGGAGACATTGCTATGGATTATCGAACGGGGTGTAACGATGAAAGCAAACAGCTTTATCGGCAACGCAATAGTCGTATCGGCACTGTCCCTCTCGCCGTTTGTCGCCAATGCCGGAAGCGTTCCGGGATGGGAGATTAAACTTAACGCGGCTCAGGGCAGCGCTGGCATAAACATGTATTTGGGCCAGAGGGTTGACGCAACCGACGGCATAGACGGCTACTACGACGTGCCGGCTTTCACCTCCGATGGATTCGACGCGCATCTTTCGCTGGAGGGCGGCAGATACTGGCGAGACATCAGGCAATACCGCCAGGGAAGCACAAAGACATGGCGTATTGAGATACAGCCGGACGGCAGCGGCCCGGTATCGCTAAGGTGGAAACCGGCCGACATCCCCCCAAATGTCACGGTTCTTCTGGTGGATACTGTTTCCGGAACAATTATAGACATGAAACAGGACTCGGAATACGAGGTTCAGCCGGACACGACGCGTGAACTTCGCATCGAAGCCGTAACGAGATAAGGGGGATACAGCGTGAATACGAAAACTTGTCTCAGATTCGGCACCGGCTTGCTTCTTGCGCTATGTTTCGCATTCGCCGCGTGCGGCGGCGGTGGTGGTGGAGATACGGTTTCGTGGTTCAGCTCGGTTTCACCTCTAGACGGCGCCACATGCACACCGGTTGACGTGCTGGTCGAGGTTGTCTTTTCAGGGCCGCTCTCCCAGGCGCTTGCCGATCAGGCCAAGATTGGGCTTTCCGACGGCACATCGAACGTGCCGCTGGATATCGGTTATAACGATGCCAGGACACAGGCCACGATTTCACCATCGACCGCGCTGGAATTCGGCAAAACCTACACGGCCCGGATTGAACTTGTAGGGCAGGAAACCAAGACCTGGACTTTCTCTACGTTTGACGCCGACGTATGCGATCCGCCGGGGCCGCCCGCCACAACCACCACAACAACCACAACAACTACCACCGCACCGCACTGACCGGCCGGCCAGCCGGCTAGAATATTCCCGCCAGCTCCATGCCGAATCCGGCCAGAAGGCCGGATTCGAGAGTTTCCCATTTCTCGTATCTGCGGTTCAAAACCAGCCCCTTTTCGGTTCGTGAAAACACCTCCACAGCCTCGGCGTCCGGAATCACTATCCAGTATTCGGCCACGCCGTAACGGTCGTAAAGCATCTTCTTCCTGCCGAAATCGATATGTGCCGAGCTGTCCGACACTATTTCCACAACAAGATCGGGTGCGCCCTGAATGTTTGCTTCGGTGATGATCGCAGCCCGCTCGTTCGAGACGAAAAGGATGTCCGGCTGGACGACTACATAGTTGGACAGGACGACATCGGTTGGCGCGGAAAAGACACGCCCCGATTTGCGCTGTTTCACGAAGCTTCTGACAGCGAAATCCACTTCTCCTGAAATCATCTGATGACGTGTCATTGGCGCAGGCGTCATTATCAGTTCCCCCCCGATCAGTTCATAACGCTTGTCATCCGTAAGCGCAGCGTAATCCTCGTATGTGAATTTTCTTTCCAGCGTAGCCGCAGGCATTGAAAGTCCTCCTTGCCGTGATGATCAATTCATGTTAGCACGAAGCGCAGAGTCAATCTCGCTCCGCAGGCTTTTTTCATCATAATAGTTATTGTGCTTGCGCAGAATGATTCTGTCCCGCCCGATAACAAACGTGGCCGGAACGGAATTGATATGTCCGTATGCCGCCGAGACCCTGTCGTTGGCGCGAACGACCGGAAACGTCAGCCCCATTTTATCCGCCGTTTCGCGCGAGACGTCGTCGGTCGCTATGGCGATTACCGCGAATCCCCTGTCGGCAAGCTCGCGGTATGCCTTTTCGAACATTGCAAGCTGATCCTTGCACGGCCCGCACCAGCTTGCCCAGAAGAAAACCACAACAACCTGATCCCTGAACGCGGACAGATCTACCATCGCGCCGTACACATCGGCAAGCCCTATCTCCGGCGCGATGTCTCCCGCGGCCGGCGGCACTTTCTCAAAAGGCGTCCGAGCGGACAGAAGATATGCAATAACTCCGGCAGCCACAAGAGCGGCGGCAATGAACCAGACCATCCTTGATTTCACGATACATTCATTCCTTTCGATAATCGAATCGGCATCCGTAGTATTCTAGCAACAATGAACGAATATCCGATCGATGAAGCTCTTCCACGCCTGATCTACGCGCTGAAAACGCATTCCTCCGTAGTGCTGGCCGCGCCGCCCGGCGCGGGCAAGACAACGCGCGTGCCGGTTGCTCTTCTCGACATGATTCCGCCCGAAGCCGGCCGGATCGTGATGCTTGAGCCGCGCCGCATCGCCGCGTCGACATGCGCCCGCTGGATGGCGAAATCGCTTGGCGAAACCGTGGGCGAAACGGTTGGCTACACCATACGGTTCGACAGCCGCGTTTCGCGAAAAACGCGCATCGAAGTGGTGACGGAGGGCATCCTCACCCGGCGCATCCAGAACGATCCGGCGCTTGAAGGCGTGGCGATGGTGATCTTCGACGAATTCCACGAGCGCGGCATTCATGCCGATCTGGCGCTGGCGCTCTGCCTCGACGCGCGCGCCCATCTGCGTGACGACCTGAAGCTGCTCGTAATGTCGGCAACCCTCGACGTTGCACCAATTGCCGCGCTTCTCGGAGCCGCGCCGGTTATCGAATCCGCCGGGAAGGCGTTCCCGGTAGCGGAAAGGTATGCGGTTACGGACAGCGGAAAGCGGCTTCCGGAGAATATCGCCGCCGCCGTATCGCACGCACTTCGCAAGGACGAGGGCGACATACTCGTGTTTCTGCCGGGAGCTGGCGAAATCCGCGCCTGCGCGGAAATACTGAGACCGATTGTGGGAAGCGGCGCGGCATCGGTGTTTCCCCTCTACGGCGACATGCCGTTCGAGGAGCAGGAACGCGCGATTCGTCCCGGCAAGGCGCGCCGGATTGTGCTTGCCACGAACATAGCCGAAACCAGCCTCACGATCGAGGGCGTGAGCGTTGTTATCGACTCCGGCCTTGCGCGAACGCTTCGCCACGATCCCGCAACCGGCATGAACCGCCTTGTAACCGTATCGATTTCGCAGGCATCTGCCCGCCAGCGTGCCGGACGCGCCGGGCGGCTTGCGCCGGGCGTCTGCTACCGGCTTTACGCAGAGCACGAATTCCGGGCGATGCTTCCGTTTTCCCCGCCCGAAATACTGGTTTCCGATCTTGCGCCGCTCGCGCTGGAGCTTGCTGTCTGGGGCGTGAAAACCCCGGACGCGCTTTCATGGCTCGATCCGCCGCCCGCCGCCCGGTGGGAGGCAGGGAAAAACCTGCTCGTAGATCTTGGCGCGCTCGACCGCCACGGCAATGTCACGCCGCTTGGGCGAGAGATGGCGCGAATTCCGGCGCATCCGAGGCTTGCGCGGCTGATTCTGCGCGCGGACGAACTCGGCTGCGCGGCGCTTGGGACCGACATCGCCGCCATCTTGTCGGAACGCGATATTTTCATGGGTCAATATGCGGGCCGGCGCGATCCGGACATCGAGACGAGGCTTGAGTGTCTGCGGGCGTGGCGCAGTTCGAAAATTTCCGCCGCAGCGAATGCCGGAGCCCTGCGCTCGGTTGACCGCGCTGCGAAGCAGTTTCAGCGGCTTTCGCGCGGGGACGGCATGGGCGAACAGCATTCGCCCTCTGGCGGATTGGGCGAACGGCCGTTCGCCCATGCGTCGCGCCTGCTGCTCTGCGCGTTTCCCGACCGGATTGCAAAGAGGCGCAGCGATGGCGTCGGTAAATTCGTTACCGCGCGCGGGCGCGGCGTTCGGGTTTCACCAACCTGCGCTCTGGCGCAAAGCCGGTATGTCGTGGCGGCGGAGCTTGACGCCGGAACTCAGGCCGAAGGCACTGTTTATCTGGCCGCGCCGGTTTCTGAAGCCGCAATCCGCGATGAATGCGCCGGAATGATCGAAACCGCCCGTCGAGTGGAGTGGGACGCGCGGGCAGAAAGAATATCGGGCGCGGTCGAGGAGCGCATCGGAGAGATCGCGCTCTCGGCAAAAGCCTTCAACCCGCCGGACGATGAAGCCGCGCCGATAATTTTCAAGGAGATTGCCGCAAACCCGGCCATGCTTCACTTCAGCCAGGAGGCGCGGCGGCTTCAGGCACGTGTCGGTTTCGTCCGCCGGGCATATCCGGAAGAGGAATGGCCCGACATGTCGGACGAACAGCTTGCCGCATCGCTGCCGCAATGGCTTTCCCCCTGGCTTGGCGGCGCAAGAAGCGCAAGGGCAATCGCGGAAATCGACACGCTTTCGGCGCTTAAGGCGATGCTCGATTACGGGCGTATGCGCCTGCTAGACGAACGCGCGCCAACGCATATCGGCGTGCCGTCCGGGCGGCGCGTGGCCGTGGATTACAGCGGAGAATTTCCGGTGCTTGCGGTGAAGTTGCAGGAGATGTTCGGGCTTGACGATTCGCCGGTGGTCTGCGGCGGAAGGGCGAAGCTGACCATTCACCTGCTCTCACCCGCCGGAAGGCCTCTTCAGATCACGCAGGATCTGCGCGGCTTCTGGAACGGGAGCTATCAGCAGGTGAAAAAGGAGATGAAGGGCCGATACCCCAAGCACCCATGGCCCGACGATCCGTGGAACGCCGTGGCCACCAGAAGAACGAAAGCGGGGCTGGAGAGGGCGGGGAGCTGAGAAGCATCGCTCCGGCAGTGGGGAATTCACACATTGCCCCGCCTTTCACCGTTATAATGTACATGTCGAATGTACAGATGGAGGAAATCATGATCCACGTAAATGTAACAGAACTTCGCAACCATCTTCCTGCCTATCTTGGCAAGGTCAAGACCGGCGAGGAAGTCGCGGTGACTTCGAGGGGAAAGGTAATTGCCCGGCTGGTTCCTGAGATGGATGAATGCGGTTCGGCACGCAAGCGTTTGGAGGCGATCAGGGAGGCAAGCTGGGTGGGTGATGTGGTGTCGCCCACCGGCGAAGCATGGGAGGTCGAACGTGATACTCCTTGATACATGCGTAATGATTTTCGACGCATTGACGCCGGAGCGGCTAAGCAAGCGCGCGGCTTCGGAACTGAACAAGGGCAGACTCGCCGGAAATCTCGCCTGCAGTGACATTTCTCTCTGGGAAATTGCGATGCTAATAAGCAAGGGCAGAGTCAAACCGGCAATGCCCACGCTGAATTTTCTTTCCGACCTGATTGCGGCAAACAGGCTGAGCGTTCTGCCTATAACGCCCGAAATAGCGTGTCTGGCCTGTAATCATGCCGAGCTACTACTATCTCACGGCGACCCCGCAGACAGAATCGTTGCCGCCACAGCACTTCATCACAAGGCTTCGTTGCTTACCAGTGATGTCATATTGCTTGGACTCAAGGGGCTGAAAGCCACATGGTGACTTGCAGAATGGCGCGGATATGACAATTCACGCCACCCTCTCCATCCGCGCGCCTTTCCCATCCACGAACATCAGCATTCCTCGCGTCTTCCTGTCGGGCATCTGCCCGCCAAGCAGTTTCGCGTATTCTCCCACCTGCTCGCGGTATCGCGGAAGCATCGCCTCGTTGTAGCCGGTTTTGTAATCGATCACCACAACCTCGCCATCGGTTACGAAAACCGCGTCGGCCTTTTTCATCGCGCCACCGCGCAGAGTTATCGGAAGCTCAGCCATAACCCTGCCGCCCCTCATCAGCGCCGACAGTTCCGGATGCGCCGCCGCGCTCTCTATGGCCCGCCTGAGCCTGTCGCGCGTTTTCCCATCAAGAAATCTGCCGTATCGCGCAACCGCAACCGAAAAAGCGTGTTCGGCGGCCATCGAAGGCGGCAGGTTTTCCATGGCAATATGAAACGCCTCGCCGAATTTCCGCGCAAGAAAATTATCGGGCGATGCGGTAGCGTACTCATCGTCCCCGTCATCTTCTTCCGAATCGTCGATGCGCCCGGCTGCTCCCGCGGCAAGACGCGGGATGCCGTCGAGCGCTTCCGGCGCGGCTTCAACGGCTATCGCCTCAACCGGCCTGAACGCCGACATATCGCCATTGTTATATAAGACAGCGGGCAATGCGGCGTGACTGCCAACGTCCACGCCGAGAGCATCGGCCACAATAGAGAACCAGCTTTGACGCGGCTCGTCGTCGTTCTTCTTCGGCGGCTTTATAGCCGAGATTATGAACAGCCCGGTCTTGGCCCGCGTGAGCGCCACATACAAAAGATTCAGCTCATCGACAAGATTCTTACGTTCCTCTCGCCTGTAGATTCCGGCAAGCCCGCCCGCAAATGGCAGCTCATCCCTAGACGGCGTGAGGTAAATGCCCTCCAGCCGGAACTGCCCGTCGCACGGGAACATGAAATCGGAACGGCTCCGGTTGAACGTGATATCCTCGTCCACCTCCGGCAGGATCACCGCGCCGAACTCAAGCCCCTTCGCCTTATGCACGGTGAGAAGCTGAACCGCGTTCGCGCCGCAGTGGGGCCCGCGCGCCCCCACCCCCCCCGAAGGCGAGGCAAGCGGAATGCCGTCGCCATAGCGGTCCAGATCGTCCAGGAAGCCGCGAAGCCCATTCACGCCGTTGCCGGAAACACCGCCGGAAATTCCGATCAGCCGAACAAGATTTTCGGTGTCGGCGAATCGCGCTCCGAGCGAGAATTCCCTTATTATCGCCGCAACCACGCTTTTCACCGGCGCGAAATCCACGCTGTTGCGGATGCGCCCTATGCGCTTGCGCATTTCAGGCAAACTCATGCGCTTGCGCATTTCAGGCAAACTCATGCGCTCCGGCATCTGGGCGATAAAATCGGCAAGGTGAATTTCGGCGGAGCTGTCTGCCAGATACCGAAGCAGGCCAACAACCGTCCGCACCGCGTTGCTCGAAAGCAGCGTGTCTTTTTTCTCGGTCTGAGTGGCGATTCCCGCCGACTCCAGTAACCCGGCAATTCGCACGCAACTGTCGTTCTTGCGGCACAAAACAGCTATTTCAGCAGCCGGAACGCCGCCCGACAGAAGCGATTCCACACGCTCCACAACCGCATTTCCAACCGGATCGGCAACCGGATCGGCATTGCTTCCCCGCTCCGGGCGCGGCACGCCGGTAATCTCCACGTAACCGGCAGCCTGCGAATGCGCGCCCTGCGGCTCGAAGGCATAATCGAACCGGCCCCGAACGCTTCCGAACACACGGTTCACGAACTCGACGATCGTGCCGGCGGAGCGGTAGTTTTTGGTGAGCGAGCCGGTCTCGATCCTGTCGGCAAGCAACGCGCGCACGAATTCAAACAGCCCGCTTTCGCCGCCCCTGAAACGGTAAATTGCCTGTTTCGGGTCGCCCACATAGAAGAACGAGCCTTCGCTGTCCGCCGTTATCTCCTCGACAATCGGCCTGAATATCTCCCACTGAACCGTGTTGCTGTCTTGAAATTCGTCCATCAAGAGATGTTTCAGGCGCGTATCGAGGCGGTAGTAGAAAAACTCGCGGTCGTCGCGGACGGCTGACGCCTCAGCCTGTTCATCGCCATCACCGGCCAGAAGCCCGAAGCAGAGCCGCTCGATGTCGGAGAACGACAGCCGCCGCATCTCGCGTTTCTTTCCGTCTGCGATGGCTGTATATCGCTGAAAGAAGAACAACATCGCGGATGTGACGAACTCGTTCTTGGCGGCGATGAAGGCGGCAAGCAAGCCGCGCACATCGTCGAATGCCGCGTCCAGCAGATTATCCGGAGGCAGTTTTTTAAAATAATTGTACTCGCGGCAGGTTTTCTTCTGAAACGGCGTGAGCGAAAGCGCGTCCTGCGGCGACTGCGCGTTCAGGCATTTTTGAACCGTCTTCATGCCGCTTTCCGAAAGCGCGCCCTCGTGCCGGACAAGCGCCGCGCCGAAGCCGTTCACCGCAGCCGTCGCCATCGCCGCCGCTTCATCGAGGCGTTTCATGCTGGCAATCACGCCGATACGGTCAATCTTCCCGGCCAGATGCCTGATTCCCGCGCGGCGCGGGGTAATCGTGTCGAACCGCTTTTTCAGAAGATCGTTCGGGTCGTTCACCGTCTGGCTCAAGGATAATGTGAGGCTTTTCAGCAGCTTGCAGTCTTCCGGCGTCTTCTCTATTTCGGCCACGAGCCTGTCCATGGCTGCGCGAAAAACACCGGACTCCTCGGCCTCGGTCATGATCTCGAAATCGGGCGAAACGCCGGTTTCAAACGGAAACAGCCTGATGATCGAGTTGAAGAAGCTGTCCATTGTGACGATGTTCAGGCGCGAGTAGTTTTCAAGCAGGTTGTTTCGCGCCGCCAGCGCCAGCCGCCGCGCATCGGCGATTTCCTCGATACTCACGTCGTCATGCGGCCTGCCGGTCATGTTGGCCAGAATTTCCGCAACTTCCGCGGTTTTTTCAGCCTGTTCCGGAGTCCAGCCCGCAATGGCGTCGATTCTCGCCATCAACCGTTCGACCATCTCGTGCGTGGCCTTGTTGGTGAATGTTGTGCAGAGAACCGTTTCGGGCGGAACACCACGCATCAGCATTCCTAGCAGGCGGAGCGTAAGCGCGTATGTCTTGCCGGAACCGGCTGAAGCCGACAGCGAAACATGCGGGTATGCGGGTGTGCGGGTCATAGCTATGAAAACCTTGAAAACTATCCCGGAGGGTGAGAAATCGGCTTTTTCACCGACCGGTTCGATACTAGACGCTAAGGCTCAGTGCGATGTCAGTGTGATGAAGGATAAGCGGAGCCGTGCGAACGGGAATGAGGCGTTGCCGGACTGGCAGGCTTTGCGCTTTCTCCCCCCTCATCTTCGCTTGCCGGAATGACCGATTCACCCATTTCCTTAAGACGCTCCGCGGAAACCCTGGCCAGAAAGTTTTTTACCGTAAAAAGACCTATCATCTGCTTGTATAGCGCAATTGCCTCCGGCTTACGTCCAAGCTGCCTGTTCGCCTCGGCGCAGGTAAAAAGAATATATCCCGGCGGTCTTTCTCCGGCAGAGCTGACTATCGGTTCGGAAAAGGCAAGCAACCGCTCCCAGTTGCCGCCTTCATAGTAGAACTTGGCCAGCGTTGACTGCGCCGCGTTGACGATCGGAGAATTCGGATATTTCTCGATCAGGCTCTTATATATATGTTCAGCCTCGCTTACGCGCGGCGGCTTGAAATCGAGCAGATACATGTCTACCAGCTTCCAGTGCGCCTCATGCGCCAGACCTGCAAGCGGATATTCGTTCATAATCCGTTTATAGCCATTCTCGATATCAGGAAGAATCTCGGATCGGGAACGCGATTTGGTCATCTCATACATCTCGCCGAAAATCTTCATGGCCGCCTTCGTCTGCTCTTCAGCAGCCGACGGCGCCTCCGGTGACTGCGTTTGCGATGCTTGAGGCACAAGCTCCGTAACCTTCGGTTTCTCCGCTGTGGCACAGGCACCGATAGTTGCGACAAGAATTATTGGCAGTATTTTTTTCATTGTTTGAAAAGGTATCGCACACCGCATGGTCTTGTCAAACAAATAATTCCAAACGGCTTAGCCTTGCTTGACTCACTTTCGGCGCGGGTGGTAACTTACCCGGCATGAGCGAAGAAAAGAAAAATAACGATCTGAGCGCAACTCTCAATCTGCCGAAGACCGATTTCCCGATGAAGGCGAACCTTGCCGCGAAGGAGCCGGAGATTATCCGCTTCTGGCGCGAGCGGAAGGTTTACGAGCGCCGGAACGAACTTAACCGCGGCAACGGCTCGTATATTCTACACGACGGTCCGCCGTACGCGAACGGGCATCTGCACATAGGCCACGCGCTGAATAAAATACTTAAGGATATTATCGTCAAATACCGGATGATGAAGGGTTTTTACGCGCCCTACGTGCCGGGATGGGATTGCCACGGCCTGCCGATAGAGCTTCAGGTGGACAAAAACTTGGGCAGCAAGAAGGAAGATGTGCCGGTAAGCGACAAGCGCAGGCTATGCCGCGAGTACGCCGCGAAGTTCGTGGACATCCAGCGCGATGAGTTCATGCGAATGGGCGGATTCGGCGACTGGGACAACCCGTATCTTACAATGTCTTACGGCTACGAGGCGGCCATCGTGCGCGAGTTCGGGCGGTTCGTGAAAAACGGATCGGTCTATCAGGGCAAGAAGCCGGTTCACTGGTGTCCGTCGTGCGTAACCGCGCTTGCCGAGGCCGAGGTGGAATACGCCGACAAAACCTCGCCGTCTGTTTACGTAAAATTCCCGCTTCCGCAGGATGAGGCGGCAAAGGCGTTTCCGGAGATTGCCGGACGAGACGCCTTCATCGTCATCTGGACTACTACGCCCTGGACGCTTCCGGCCAATCTGGCCGTGGCGGTGCATCCCGACATCGATTACGCGGCTGTGGAGCATGAGGGCCACGTGCTTGTGGTTGCCGAAGCCCGGCTGGATGCGCTTCGTTCCATTATCGGTTTTACGGGCGAGCCGCTTGCGCCGGTTGCGGGCGGAAAGCTTGTGGGACTGAAGGCCCGGCATCCGTTCATAGACCGTGATTCGATTGTCATATCGGCGGAGTTCGTCTCTACCGAGGACGGAAGCGGCGTAGTTCATATCGCGCCGGGCCACGGCGAGGACGACTACCGCGCCGGGCTTGCGAACGGGCTTGAGGTTTACGCGCCGGTTGACGACCGGGGCAAGTTTACCGGAAGCGTTCCTGAATTCGCCGGGCAGTTCGTGTTCAAGGCCAACGACGGCATAAAGGCGATGCTTGAAGAGCGCGGTCTGCTTCTCCATAAGGCCGACATAACCCATTCCTATCCGCATTGCTGGCGTTGCAAGAAGCCGGTGATCTTCCGCGCAACCGAACAGTGGTTTATATCGATGTCGCACGGCGGGCTTCGCGAGCGCGCGCTTGCAGAAATAGACCGCGTGGCATGGCATCCGGAAGCCGGGCGAAACCGGATTTTCGGCATGGTCGAGCGCCGTCCGGACTGGTGCATCTCGCGCCAGAGGGCCTGGGGCGTGCCGATCACGCTGCTCAAGTGCGGAACATGCGAAACACACACGACAGACGATGCCGCGCTCGACAACTTCACGCGCCTTGTGGCTGAAAAGGGCGCGGATGTCTGGTTCGATCTCACTGCGGCAGAGCTTCTGCCCGAAGGCTACAGGTGCTGGAAATGCGGCGGCTCCGAGTTCGGCAAGGTTACGGATATTCTTGACGTCTGGTTCGACTCCGGCGTAAGCCACGCGGCTGTGCTCGAAGACAGGAAAGAGCTTTCGTGGCCCGCCGATCTGTATCTGGAAGGCTCCGATCAGCATCGCGGCTGGTTTCAAAGCTCGCTGATGGCGTCGGTCGGCACTCGCGGGGTTGCGCCGTACAAGGCGGTGCTTACGCACGGGTTCATCGTTGACGGGCAGGGACGCAAGATGTCCAAGTCGGTCGGAAACGTGGTTGCGCCGCAGGAGGTCATCGGCAAGAACGGCGCCGAGATATTGCGTCTGTGGGTTTCAGCCGCCGACTACCGCGAGGACATCCGCATCTCAGGAGAAATCCTGAACCGGCTTGTGGAGGCATACCGAAAGATACGAAACACGTCTCGCTATCTGCTTTCGAATCTGTACGACTTCGATCCGGCAACCGCAATCGATCCGGCAGCGCTTCCAGAGCTGGACAGATTCGCCCTGAGCCGCCTGAACCGTCTCATTCAGCGCGTTACCGAGTCTTACGAGAGCTTCACCTTCCACGAGGTTTATCACGCGATATACAACTTCTGCGTCGTGGACATGAGTTCGTTCTATCTCGACATACTCAAGGACAGGTTATACACCTTCGCCGCAAACTCTCCGGAACGTCGCGGCTCGCAGTGGGTGATGTACCGCGTTCTTCGCGCAATAACCGGCATGATGGCCCCGATTCTGTCGTTCACCGCCGAGGAGGTTCACAGGCATACGCCAGTTAACGGGGTTAACGGGGTTGGCGGCGCAGGCGACAGCGTTTTTCTGGAAGCTTTTCCGGTTGCCGACGCCTCGCTCATCGACGACGGGCTTGAGGCTCGCTGGCTCGACATTCTCGCAATGCGCGGCGACGTCAACAAGGCTCTCGAATTGAAACGGCGCGACAAGCTGATAGGAAACGCGCTGGAAGCGAAAGTGACGCTTTACGCATCGGGCAGCGCCAAGGCCCTGCTATCGCGCTACGCCGACGATCTTACGTCGATACTGATTGTTTCGGCGGCCTCCGTGGCCGATTTAAGCGATGCGCCGGATGAGGCTATCTCCGGAGAGCGAGAGGGGTTGAAGGTGCTTGTTGACCGCGCCGACGGACGGAAATGCTCGCGCTGCTGGAACTGGCGAACGGATGTCTCGCTGTTCGACGGGGAAAACGCGGTCTGCGGACGATGCAGGCAGGTTCTTGCGCAGAGGATTCCAGCCGCTTGAAAAAACCGCTTCTGGTCGGCGCATCGATCCTTGCGCTCGATATAATAACCAAAATCTGGATCAGGAACTCGTTGCCGCTCTACGAAACCATCACGATAACGCCGTTTTTCAACATCGTGCATGTGCAGAACAAGGGCGCGGCGTTTGGCATGTTCGCGGCGATGGGAAGCGCGTTTTTCGTTATCGTGTCACTTGTGGCGATAGCGGGGATGCTTTGGTACATCATAAAGATCGATGAGCACCGGACGCTGATAGCCGCGCTCATGGCAGGCGCGATCGGAAACCTGATCGACCGCATTTATCAGGGATATGTCACCGATTTTCTCGACTTCCACGCCGGAGGCCTCCACTGGCCGTCATTCAATGTGGCCGACATGGCGCTCACGGTCGGAGTGTCGCTGATTGTGATAACCGGCTTCCTGCATGATGATCACCGAACCCGGGCAGCGGCCGGCGAAACCGGATCAGAGAGTCCCGATTCATAATCGACATGAGCAATTTCACGAACGAGCTTCAAAACCCGCCCGAAGAGCCGCAGCCAACCCCGTCGCCAGCCGTCATCATCACATCGGTTAATGCGTCAACCGTTATTATGGAACAGTTGCCTGAGCGCTTGCGCGAAGCCGCGGGCCGCGCCGGCTGGACATCGCTGATGCCGGTTCAGGCGCAGGCCATTCCGCGCCTGCTTGCCTCGCGCGACATGATAATTCAGGCCCGCACCGGAAGCGGCAAGACCGGAGCCTTTCTGCTGCCGATGCTCGAACGGCTCGACCCAAAACGCAGCCAATGCCAGGCGCTCATTCTTGTTCCCACGCGGGAACTCGCCAGGCAAGTGTGGCAGGAGGCAGAGCTTCTCTGCGGCGGCGTGGGGTTCCGCACGGTTGCGGTTTATGGCGGTGTGGGCTACGGCGCGCAGACGGACGCGCTCAAACACGGGGCGCATATAGTTGTAGGCACGCCCGGACGCGTGCTCGATCATCTGCTGAAGCGCACATTCACACTCGACAATCTCCGTATGCTGATCTTCGACGAGGCAGACCGCATGTTGTCGATGGGCTTCTACCCCGACATGAAACAGATGCAGCGCTATCTGCCCAAGCGCGCCATAAACACCTGCATGTTTTCAGCAACCTTCCTGCCGTCCGTGTTGCAAACAGCGGGGGAATTCATTCCAGAGCCGGAACATCTGACGCTGAACAGCGGAAAAGAGCATGTGACAGACATCGAACATGTGTTCTACACAGTGCCCGGCATGGACAAAGACCGCTGCCTTGTGCGCCTCATCGAGATCGAAAACCCGGCGTCCGCCATAATTTTCTGCAACACGAAGGTGAACGTGCATTATGTGGCGACCGTGCTTCAGCGATTCGGTTACGATGCCGACGAGCTGAGCGCCGACCTCTCGCAGAGCGCCCGCGAGCGTGTGCTGGAGCGCGTTCGCAGGGGTGCGCTCAGGTTTCTGGTGGCAACCGATGTTGCCGCGCGCGGGATCGACATCCCCGACCTTTCGCATGTGATTCAGTACGAGCCGCCGGAGGACATGGAAGTTTACGTGCATCGCGCCGGGCGAACGGGCCGCGCCGGAGCCACCGGCGTGGCGGTTTCGTTGGTGACGATTGTGGAAATGCTGAATCTGGTTCGCATCTCGAAGATGTTCGGCATCAACATTCAGGAGCGGCCATTGCCCACAGACGCCGACGTGGAGGCGGTTGTCGCCGAAAGGATTACGGCCTTGCTCGAAGCGCGTCTTCGCGAGCGCGACAAGCTTCAGACCGAGCGAAGCAGGCGATTCGTGCCTCTGGCCCGCGCTCTGGCCGAAAACGAGGACGAATCGGCCATCATGGCCATGCTTCTGGACGATTACTACCAGCAGACTCTTCACGCGCCGCCGATTCAACCCGCAGGCACAACCGGCGCGGGCGAATCAACGGGCAAGAGCGGATCAAAAACCGTTCAAGCCGGAAACGAATCATCTAAAACAGGCGGAAGACGTCGCCGCCCGAAAGATCGCAGGCGGTAGGCAAGGCAGATCAGGCACAGCGACAGATTATTTGCCGCAATTTTGTCGTTACCGATTGTCCGTTATTCCTTCGGCGCAAGGTAATAAAGCGTTCCCCGCGATTTCATGTTGCCTGCCATGAACGCGGCCTGTTCGCCCTCGCCAAAGTAAAGATCCACGCGCGCTGGGCCGGTGATGGCGGCTCCGGCATCCTGATGGAAGATAACCGCGCGATACGGCTGGAGTTTCACCGTGCCGTCGGCGTTCTTTCCGGCGGGAACCCCGGTTTCAAGGTATGCGATTCCCATGTCCGGAAACGTTGCTGCGTCGGCGGCGATGGCGCGTCCGGGCGTAACTGTCGTTCCGGTGCTGCCGAACGGCCCGCCGTCGGCTATCTTGAAGAACACGTAGCTGGCGTTTTTCCGGAGATAGCCGTCCAGTTCATCGGGGCGGGCCGCGAAATAATCGCGGATAGCCTCCATCGACATACGGTCTTTCGAAATCCTTCCGTCGTCAATCAGCATCTTCCCCAGACTGGAGTACGGATGCCCGTTTCCGCCCGCGTAGGCAAGACGCGCGCGGCTGCCGTCGTCGAACATCGCCACGCCGGAACCCTGCACATGCATGAAAAACAGCGCCAGCCTGTCGTCGGCATACATGATCGGCTCCTCGCGCAAAGCGCCTCCGTCCTCGATCTCGGCGCGTGAATAATAAGGAACAAGCCTTCCGCCATCCACGCGGCCATGAATGTAGCCATCCTTCGAGAAATCGGCCAGATTGACCGAAACCAGATCGGTCGGCCTGCCGAATATTGGGAAGACGTAACGATCGCTTTGCGACCGTGAAACATTCAGCAGCGGCGTGTAATAGCCCGTCACCAGCACGGAATCGGGTTCTCCGGCGCGGTAAAACGCGAAATTCCGGCGCAGAAACAGATCGAAGCCCGGATGCCCCGCCGCATCGCGAATTCCCTCGGCCATGGCAAGCAGAACACGGTAACGCTGCTTGCGGTCTTCCGGAACGCGCGGCTGGCCCAACAGCTTTTTCAGCGCTTCGATGTGGCGGTCGGCGGCGAGGCGAAGGCTTTCCGGGTTGCCCTCCTCGCGGGCTTCAACGCCCGGCGATTCCAGAAGAGCCGGGAAGTCCTTGCCGCCAAGCGCAAGCGGACGAGCCTTGCACGACGGCAGGGCAAAAGCCGTCAGGACAATGGCCGCGAGAACCGCGAACCGTAAAACCCTGGCGGAGATGTTGGGGAACGTGTTCATTGAACGGCTATTATACCTTAATAAACCGGAGGTTGCGGTATCTTCATAGTCTTCCTTTCCATGATGACTTCTATCTTATTTCAGGGCACACTTGGAAGACTATTTTTCGGGGGAAGGTCAACGCGCTCAAAATCTAACCTTATTCGTTATGCCAAAATTTCATCAACAGGCAGTATTTGCCTGCCGTGTCGTACTGTAAAAATTGAAATATTTTTTGGATCTGTACGATAAACTATACGATAATTACCAAAAATTATTTCTCTAATTTCCTTTCGGTTTACTTCAGGCACAATGCGTCCACTTGCCGGTGATGATTGCAATAGTTCTACTTTTGAAAAAATAGTTTCTATCCATTTTTGTGCCGCAGTGGGATTATCCCGGGCAATATACTGAGCAATTTCCGTTACTCTTTCTATCGCCAGTGGTGACCAAATAATTTTCATTTGGCCATGCTCTTTAACAGTATTTCCTTTGCGTCATTATGGGATACACCCATGCCATTTTCTAGTTGGGAAATTGATATTTGAATATCTTGTAAAAGTTCGATTTTTTCCTGCATCGCCTCATATTCGCCAACGTCAAGCAAAACAGCGGCACCCTTACCATGTTGAGTAATTATCAGTGGCCTTTTAGTGTCGTGCACCTGTTTCAAAAATGATGCAATGCCAGTCCTGAACTCAGACATGGAACGAATATCTCGATCGATTTTCAACCTTTGCATAATGTACCTCCAATGAATTTGAGTACATTATAACGTACTTTTTGCGGTGCTCCAAATGGATGTTTTTCGGGGGCATAACGCTCCGCATAAGCCGCGACGGCCAAGAACCCTCGCCAAAAAACGGGCAACAATAAAATGCCAGCTGTGCGGGGCGGCAATGAACATCGTCAAAACCACGATTCCAGTACCGCAAGCGAACCCGGCCGTTTGCCGCACATAAAGATGGCCCTGCTTCGACTTGGAAATAGGTGTTTTTACGAGGTTATCAAGCCTGTAAGTGTTTTTTTCTCTAAAGTAATTGCCTCTTTTGAGGTTTCCATAAAGCACCTCCGGCATGATAATATGTCATACCGACAAACAACGATCGAGAACCTAAACAAGCAATGAGATGAATACGGGCTGTGCTCCGCACAGCCCGTGACAGACCGTACCGTCGGCTACAACGCCTTTCATGCTATTTATTGGCTACATGTGCCTTTTGTTGCCATCCTCAATTTGCTCACAGCCATCTTGCCTTCCTCCTCGCCAACCAGTTCTAAGTCAGCGCCGCCAACAAATACTCCCATCTTTATGTATTGACGAACAAAATAGAGCACCCCGTTCTTGGCTAGAAGCTTCAGATCGTTAGGGGAGAATTCAGATTCTGTAGAAATTTTATGCTCTTTACCACCTTCAACTTCTTCATAAAAGAAAACATTAGGTGCAGTTTCTCCGATGCATTTCTCATCAACCCATACATCTTTCTTTAAAGCCCCGCCAAAACTACCGGAACGGTAGATGTACAGCCCAGCACTTCCTTCTGATGGTGGGTTGAATTTGAGTGTTGCCGCATTTCGCTCAATACCCTCCATTGGTACCGATGCACAACCCGCAAGTAAAGCAAAAGACAAAGCGATTAATACGAGATTCCTGGACATTTAATTCTCCTCCTTCTTTATTGAGCAGCCTAACGCCAGCGTCACTGACGATGCGCACGAAATCGTATCGACATGCTGAAAGACAGTGTGCAAAACATAAAATTTAATCTTGCTAAAAAAGTTTCCTGTGATCCTCATTCACGTGTATACAGTTGTTCAGATTTTGGAGCGCTACGCGCTCAAAATCCAACCTTATTCGTTAACCGGTTTTTTTATAGTTCGTCCCCAGGTAGCGGGTTGCGGGCAGGGACTCCGTTTAATATTTTTTTGAACGCTTGCCTATCAGCTCTTTTCGCCCTTGACTCCAAGTATTCTTCCGTAAGTATTGCAGAAATTTTCTCTGATACGGCTGAAGATATAAACTGGTTAATTGAAACCCCTTCCTTTTGGGCGATTTCCCTAATATGCCTGTGTATTGAATGCGGCAATCTTAAACTTAATGCACTCATGTTATCTCCTTCAATAATTGTTTTGGAGTGATTGCTCTTACCCCGAATTTTTCCACGCCAACAAAGTCTCTGAGATAGTGAGTTACGATTGTTTGAGTTTGAGATGATATTGCTACTTCGAGAATATGGTCATCGCCTGAGTCTTTTAAGTATGGCCGCCATAAAAAGTAAATTTTCTGAAATTTGCTTAATGCGCATATATTGTCTAAAATAATGTCAATTTCCTCATCATTGAGTTGTAAGTTTTCCTTGTTTCTCTTTAATACATCTTCGTACTCAAACAATAGGCTGATTGATATTACTGGCTGTATTCTTCCTTCGTCCACAGCCTTCAAAATTTGAAAGGAAACGCCTGCCGAGGAATAAAGCCCCGCAAAAAGTACGTTTGTGTCTAAAATTGCCTGGATGATTTTCATGTATTAAATAATACCGCATATAGTATCATCATATCAAGAGTGAGGCTAACGCCAAGGGTAACCTGCCGCCGGCCAAAGACCTTGCCGCGTAGCGCCTCGGCCAGCTTCCCGGCGTCGGCCTTGATGCGGTTGTTAGCCATTGCCGGTTTTGCTTGTCAACTCATTTGCCAACATCTCAGCCTGTTGCAGCACGGTCTCGGTTGCCAGCTTCTGCATATCCGGTGGGTATCCGTACCGGCGCAAGGTTCGCTTCACAATAACCTTGAGCTTTGCCTTCACACTCTCCTTGATTGTCCAATCAATCGACGCGTTGGCCTTTACTCCTTCGAACAACTCGACGGCCAACTCGCGCAGCTTCTCCTGCTGCATCAACTCTCTGGCGCTCTTGTTGTTGGCTACGGCGGTATAGAAGGCGTACTCATAGTCGCTCATACCGAGCGCGTCGGCTTGTTTGTCCGATTTGACGATTTCCCTGCTGACGTTGATCAGCTCATCAATTACCTCCGCCGCCGTCAGCACCTTTGCCTGGTAGCGCTTGATCGCGTCTTCGAGCATTTCCAGCAGCCGCCTGCTTTCCACCAGATTCTTCCTGGCGCGCGCCTTGATTTCGTCGCCCAGCAGCTTCTTCAGGACTTCCCGCGCGACGTTCTTATGTTCCTTGTTTTTCAACTCCAGCAGGAACTCTTCGGAGAGAATGGAGATGTCCGGCTTCTTGATTCCTGCCGCATCGAAGACGTCGATCACCTGTTCCGAGACTAGCGCCTTGTCGATGACCTGCCGGATGGTGGTTTCGAGTTCCTCGTTGGTGCGACCTGAGCCTGTGCTGTCGAACTTTGCAAGCCGCGCCTTCACCGCCTGAAAGAAGGCGATTTCATCCTTCACATCCATGGCCTGCTCATGCGGAATGGCGATGGCGAAAACCTGCGAAAGCGCGGTCACTTCGTCAATGTAGCGCTTCTTGCCATTCTCCAGGCCGAGGATATGTTCCTCGGCCGCCAGGATCATGGAGAGTTTTCTGGAGGTGTCGGCCTCGAAGTAATCCTCGTAAGGAAAGCCGTGATACATGCCTGCCACCACTTCGATCTTTTCGAGCATCATGCGCACGGCCTGCTCCTGTGCCAGCATGGGGTCGCCCTTGCCGCCGGCATCGGCATAAAAGGACAAGGCCTGCTTGAGATCTGCCGCAATGCCCAGGTAATCCACCACCAGGCCCGCCGGTTTGTCCCCATATACGCGGTTTACCCGCGCGATGGCCTGCATGAGGTTGTGACCCTTCATGGGTTTGTCGATATACAGGGTGTGCATGCACGGCGCGTCGAAGCCGGTCAGCCACATATCGCGCACAATGACGAGCTTGAGCCCGTCATCCGGGTACTTCATGCGCTCGGCCAGCGCCTTTCGTTGTTGCTTATTGGTATGGTGACTGGCCAGTGCCGGGCCATCCGCGGATGCCGCCGTCATCACCACCTTGATGACACCTTTGGTCAAGTCATCCGAGTGCCACTCCGGTTTCAGCTTGATAATCTCTGCATACAGTTCTGCCGCAATGCGCCGCGACATGACCACGATCATGCCCTTGCCGGCAAACACTTCCTGGCGCTTTTCAAAATGCGCCACGATATCCCGCGCCACGTTTTTGATGCGAGGCTCAGCGCCGACCAGGGCCTCCATCTGCGTCCACTTGGCCTTGGCCTTTTGGGTCTCGGTCAACTCATCCTGATCGAGCTCCTCATCCAGCTCGGCAATGAGCTTCCTGCCCTCTTCGCTTAAGCTAACCTTTGCCAAACGGCTTTCGTAGTAAATTTTCTTTGTGGCGCCGTCTTCCACCGCCTGGGCGATGTCGTACACGTCGATGTAATTGCCGAACACCGCCGGGGTGTTGACGTCGGTCTTTTCGATGGGCGTACCGGTGAAGCCGAGATAGGTCGCGTTCGGCAGGGCATCACGCAGATATTTGGCAAAACCGTAGACGATCTTCTTGCCGGTGACATTGCCTTGCGCGTCCTTCTCATCCACGGTTTTGGCCGCAAAACCGTACTGGGTACGGTGCGCCTCGTCGGCTATCACCACCACGTTGCGGCGGCCGGTCAGTTGCTCGTAAACATTGCCTTCTTCCGGCTGGAATTTCTGAATGGTGGTGAAGATCACCCCGCCGGACGCCACTTTCAAAAGCCGTTTAAGTTCCTTGCGGTCATCCACCTGCACCGGCTCCTGCCGCAACACCTGCGTACAGGCAGCAAAGGTATCGAACAATTGATCGTCCAGGTCGTTGCGGTCGGTGATCATGACAATGGTGGGGTTATCCAGCGCCAGCACGATCTTGCCGGTGTAAAACACCATCGACAGCGACTTGCCGCTGCCCTGCGTGTGCCACACCACCCCGGCCTTACGGTCGCCGGGCGGCTGGTCCAATGCGCTTGGCACCCCATAACTCGCCGCCGGTTCCGCTACGCCCGGCGGTGGTTCGCTCGCGGCACGCAAGGTGGAAGCCACCGCGGCATTGACCGCGTAATACTGATGATACGCCGCCAGCTTCTTCACAGTGTTGATGCTGACGACGCCCGTTGCCGGGTCTTCCTTCTTCGACTTTTCAAACACGATGAAGTGGCGCAGCAAATCGAGCAGCGTGGCCTTGTTCAACATGCCGTTGATCAGGGTTTCCAACTGGCTGATCAGGGGCGAAGCCTCGAATTTGCCGTCCGCCGTTTTCCACGCCGTGAAACGCGAGAACCCCGCCGATAGCGAACCAACCCTGGCCTCCAGACCATCCGAGATCACCAGTATGCCGTTGTAGGCGAACAGGCTGGGAATCACTTCCTTGTAGGTCTGCAATTGCTGAAAGGCCGCCTTGACCGTGGCATTTTCATCGGCGGCGTTCTTGAGTTCAATCACCACCAACGGCAGGCCGTTGACGAACAAGATCACATCCGGGCGTTTGTTCTGGTGGTTCTCGATCACCGTAAACTGGTTGGCGACCACGAATTCGTTGTTCTCGGGATTGGCAAAATCCACCAGCCACACTAGATCGCCACGTTCATTCCCTCTGTTTTGATAGGTTACCTTGATGCCTTCGGTCAACATCCGGTGGAAGGCTTCGTTGTTGACGATGAGTTCCGGAGAATTGAGCCGCTGAATCTGTTTGATGGCGTCTTCGCGCACCTCAGCGGGAACGCCTGGGTTGAGTCGCGCCATTGCCGAGCGCAGCCGCTTAAGCAGCAACACATCCTCGAAGCGTTCGCGCTCCGGCGTTTCGCTGTCCGGTGCGATGTCGGGGGCGATGTCGGGGGCATAGACATACTGATAGCCGAGCTTTGCGAACAGCTCGATGGCAAAATTTTCGATAGTGGATTCGGTGAGTTTATCCATCTGCGCTATCCTGATTCGGCGCCAGCATGTTCATGATGAGATTAATCAAAGTCTCCTTATGTTTGGGGTCGGACTCCGCCACCAGCAAGGTCAGGGCAGCCAGGCCATTATCATTGATAACCGTTTCCCCTCGCCGGTTGAACAGGCGGCCATTGCGGTTCATGAAATCCACGAACAGAAAAGCGCCGCTTCGCTTGTTGCCGTCGGCGAAGGGGTGATTCTTAACCACAAAATAGAGGAGATGGGCGGCCTTGCTCTCGATAGTGGGGTAGGCGGGCTCGCCGAATACCGATTGCTCCAGGTTTCCCAGCAAAGCGCTCAATCCGTCGCCCCGTGGCAGGGCAAAAAGATTGGTGGCCTCTCTCCTGTCGATCAACGACTGCCGCAAGACCGACAAGGCAGCCAATGCCTCCGCCTCCGAGGGGAGTTGTCCTCCTCGCTGCCCGGCTGGCTCAGTCAGCATGCCCTCGTCGTAGCGTTGCAGCCAGAGAAAGGTCTGGGTATAGCGGCTGATGATCTCCACCAGTCCGCTGCCCGCCTCGGCGGTGAGCGTCGGGGCTTGCGCCGCCTTGCGGATCAAGGCCAGGGCCTGTTCCAGTTCGGCGGCGTTTTGCTCGAGACGTGAGCGGTTCAAGGTGTAGCCTTGGACAAGATGCTGGCGCAGAACCTGTGTGGCCCAGCGTCTGAACTGCACGCCCCGCTCGGACTTAATGCGGTAGCCTACCGAAATCACCACATCCAGGTCGTAAATAACGACCGGCCTGTCGGAATTTGCAATTTGCATTTTTTGCAAATTGCTTTTTTCGGTCACCTCGCCCTCGTTCAAGGCGTTGCGGATGTGGCGCGAAATAACAGAAACATCGCGCCCGAACAACTCGACCATCTGAGCCTGTGACAGCCAAACCGTATCCTGCCCCAGCGCCACTTCGAGTTGCACCTGTCCATCCGGCGTCTGGTAAATCTGGATATTGTTCTGCCCCATGGTATCTCCTGCCCGGTGATCGCCGCTAAGAATCCAGCGCCACCCGTACTTCGCCACTCACGCGCTTACTGGCGCATTTCTCGATAGCGGATTCGGTAATTTTAGACATAATATGTATCTTCCGCCCATTTCAGAGGATTGGTCTTTATGTAATCGGCGACTTTTAAATATGCCACCTCGTCTCGAATGATATGTTCGTAATAATTACGATGCCATAATTTGCCGGGGAATGGCTGCCAGCCGGATCGTTTCACCCCATTGATATATTCATGCGTTGTAATGGATTTAAATGCCTGAACCATGCGCCCGATCGTGCCAGGCAATGTTCCGTAGGGGCGATCCTTGTGATCGCCCTTGTGATCGCCCTTGTGATCGCCCTCTGGGGTTTTACAAAAAAAAGGGCGATCACAAGGATCGCCCCTACGGGGATCAATTGCCGCAATGCCGTGGATATGGTTCGGCATGACGATAAATTCGTGCATTTCGATAGCATGAAAACGATCCGGCAAAGCCTGCCATTGACGATGAATCATTGTTCCAGCATCATTTGCGATCATTTCCCCATTTTCAATATTCCCCAATAAACACTCACGGTTCTGTGTGCAAATCGTCACAAAATACAACCCAGCCCTGGAATAATCATACTCCTTCAAACGAATGGATCGGCGATGATGAATATCAGGGTTGTATTTCATACGGCCACCCGCACTTCGCCGCTCATGAGTTTGGGCAGCAGGGTGTCGCGGAGGTTTTCCAATATGTTTACCTGCAACTCATTCTGTTTGATCTTCTGATAAAGCGGTAACGCTGTCTCTTCGAACCATGCAATTAGTTCTTGAGGCGGCAGCACCACGTTCTCCGCGTGAACGTGATTCCTGTTCAGAGTTGGCACAGCCGAGCCCGCGTTGTATAAATCGAGGCCCAATGTCTTCAGAAAAAAATATGAGAATAACGGCGTGCCTCGTTTGAACTCCTTCACATACAAGGAAGTGTTTAGTGGCCAAAAATTTTCAAGCACAAAAAAAACTTTCCCTAATAATCCGCTTCGGCCAGTAGTCACGCCTGGTCCCTTTACTTTGTATTCTGCGTGTCCTCCACTATAGCCGCTTGCGGCGAGGATTGGATAGTGGCCGTCAATTCTGTCTTGTGTTGGTAAGTCATAGCCTCTCTGCAATACAAACAAATCGCTAACTTTTCCTTCCTCCCAATCCTCCTGCGCTTCTTCCACGAACCACTGGCGGAAGAGGGCTTCGGCCATGGCGTCGAGGGTTTTGTTTTGGCGGTGGAGCAGGTCGATTTTGTCGTCGAGGCTGGAGAGGAGCGAGGCGATGGCGCGTTGTTCGGGGAGTAAAGGAAACGTAACAGTTACGCTCTCCAGTATTTCAGTATTTATGGAGGGCATCGTTGCGCCAACAGCGATGCTTAGTAGATTTTCTCGAAACGCTTTCTGCTGAAAAAAATAGCTCAGGTACCTCGCATCGAGCTTTTTATTCGGCCGCACTCTTAGCATTCTCGATGAAAACATCCATCCTTCTTGGTGTGGCTGGATATATGCACTCAAGTCTACTGAACCAACTCGGGTAAATACAATGTCGCCAGCACGTAAAATATATTTTGACAGCCGTTCTTTGTCATTATCTGTAACGCTTGGATAATCAAAATCAACCACTCGAAAGTTGTTAATATGTTCGACAGTTACAACTGGTGTTCCACCAGTAATGTATTGCTCGTTTTTCAATTGGCTGCCAAAAGGTCCTGTTTGAACCTCAGCAATGAGGCCGAGGGGAGTTTCATGCCACTTACTCATCACATCCTCCTCCCAACTCCGCCTCAATCTCCTCGATACTGGGCAAGGACGGCTGAAACTCCTCGGGCAGGATGCGGGTGAGCTGGTATTCGCTGACGCCAATGGGCTTGTGCAGGTCTTTCAGCGCGTATTCCACCACGGTTTTCTTTTTGGATTTGCAAATCAAGATGCCGATGGTCGGCTTGTCCGCTTCGCCACGCAAGAGGCCGTCCACCGCGGAAACATAGAAGTTGAGCTTGCCCGCGAATTCCGGCTTGAATTTGTCGGCCTTGAGTTCCACAACGACATAACAGTGCAGGCGGACATGGTAAAACAACAGGTCGATGTAGAAATCATCGCCGTCAACGGTCAGTTTGTATTGCTTGCCGAGGAAGGAGAATCCGGCGCCTAGTTCCAGCAGGAACCGGGTCACCTGTTCGACCAAGGCGTTTTCCAGCTCCTTCTCGTTATGCTTCTCCCTGAGGGTGAGAAAATCAAAAGTGTAAGGATCTTTGAGAGTTTGCAGGGCCAGATCCGACTGCGGCGCGGGCAGGGTGGCGTGAAAGTTGGTGATGGCCTTGCCTTCCCGTTGATACAGGCCGAGTTCAATATGGTGGGTTAAAACGGAGCGTGACCAGTTGTTCTCAATGGTTTTCCGGACATAGAAAACAGCCTCATCAATCTCCTTGATTTTGTTGACAATGACAACATTATGCCACCATGGAATTTGAAAAACTGGGGCAGCAACTTGTTGCCCAATTGCCGTTTTGTCCAATTGCGAAGCAGCTTGCTGCGCAATTACATTCTTCCCAGACCAAAAGCGATACCATTGGCGCATAAGCTCCAGATTTCTTTTGGAAAACCCCTTCATGCCGGGAAATTCGTCCTGCAAATCTCGGCTCATCTGCTCCAGAAAGCCGTCGCCCCAAGCCGATTCCTGTTGTTTGATAACGATACGTTCGGCCAAGTCCCAATAGAGGTGCAACAGCTCCTCATTCACCGCAACCGCCGCTTTGATTTGGGCCGTTTGGATGCGTAGTTTGACATCCTGAATAAACACCCGGTAGTCGTCGGTTTTAATCGGCTTGTTACTCATATCTTCACCTTTGCCAATTTTTTCGCAATCAAGGCATTCAGCCGCGCCTCTTCCTGCAACTGCTCCTCAAACTCGGCCTTGAGCTGGGCGAAGCGCTCCTTGAAATCAAAATCATCCTCATCATCCGGCAGGCCGACATAGCGGCCCGGCGTGAGCACATAGTCAAGTTCGCGCACGCGCTCGATGGGGGCTGAGTTGCAGAAGCCCTTCACATCTTCATATTCACCGTTTGGATTCCGCCACTTGTGATAGGTGCCGGCGATGGTGGCGATGTCTTCTTCTGAAAACTCGCGGGTTCTGCGGTTAATGAGGTGGCCGAGGTTGCGGGCGTCGATGAAGAGGATTTCGCCCACGCGGTTGCGGAACTTGCCGTTTTGCTTGTTGCGGCTTAAAAACCACAGGCAGGCGGGGATTTGCGTGTTTAAAAACAGCTTGGCGGGCAGGTTGACGATGCAGTCCACCAGCCGCGCCTCGATAAGCTGTTTGCGGATGTCGCCCTCACCGGAACTTTTGGAGGTGAGCGCGCCCTTGGCGAGCACGAAGCCGGCCTGGCCGCCAGGGTTCAGGTGATAGAGGAAGTGCTGGATCCAGGCGTAGTTGGCGTTGCCGGTGGGGGGTACGCCGTGTTGCCAGCGGCCGTCCTTGCGCAGCAGGTCGCCGCTCCAGTCGCTGTCGTTAAACGGCGGGTTGGCAATGACGTAATCGGCCTTCAGGTCTTTGTGGGCGTCGTTTAAGAACGAGCCTTCGTTGTTCCATTTCACCTGGGAGCTGTCGATGTGACGGATGGCGAGGTTCATCTTGGCCAGACGCCAGGTAGTCTGGTTGCTCTCCTGCCCGAAGATGGAGATGTCGTTGACCTTGCCCTGATGGTCGGCCACGAATTTTTCCGACTGCACGAACATGCCGCCGGAACCGCAGCAGGGGTCAAGCACCCGGCCTTTGTAGGGCGCGAGCATCTCCACCAGCAGCTCGACCACGCTACGCGGCGTGTAGAACTGGCCGCCCTTCTTGCCTTCGGCCAGGGCGAATTCGCCGAGGAAGTATTCGAACACATGGCCCAGCAGATCGGCGCTGCGCGCCTTGGCCTGGCCGAGTGCGATGTTGCCGATGAGGTCGATCAAACCGCCCAGGCTGGCGGGGTCGAGATTGCCGCGTGCGAAAACCTTGGGCAACACGTCGCGCAGCGAGGGGTTTTCCCTCTCGATGGCGTCCATGGCGGCATCTACCGTCTTGCCGATGTCCGGCTGCCTGGCGCGGGTAGAGAGGTAGGACCAACGCGCTGTTTCCGGCACGAAGAAGACGTTCTCCGCCTTGTATTCGTCCTTGTCCTCCGGGTCGGCGCCGGCATAGTCGCCATCACCCTTTTGCAGCTTTTCGTACAGTTCGTCGAAGGCGTCGGAGATATACTTGAGGAAGATCAGCCCCAGCACAATGTGCTTGTACTCCGCCGCGTCGATGTTCTTGCGCAGCTTGTCCGCCGCCTTCCACATCTGTTTTTCGATAGGCTCTTCCTGCTTTGGCGCTGCTTTCTTGGCCATGCTGTTCCTTATAGTAAGTGCAACCATTTCGGTCGAGATTTGCCTGGCTAACGAATAATATGGACTCCCCCTTTCAAACGGCATCGTAATGTGCCAGATTGGAAGTGCTGTAGCTATTCCAATACAAGAAGAGGAGGAGTCTGAGATGAAGGTTACCACTGTTGGGATTGACT
>Ga0233425_10000961_pt1 | contig 69041 bp, 76 predicted proteins | sample Watercolumn_Towu_2_FD_181712 | JGI IMG/M metagenome (GOLD analysis project Ga0233425, IMG submission 181712) | Freshwater microbial communities from Lake Towuti, South Sulawesi, Indonesia - Watercolumn_Towuti2014_140_MG | ecosystem: Environmental > Aquatic > Freshwater > Lake | place...
CGGCGCTTGCTGCCACCCCTTGCCCGACGGGCGTCGCGCAGTGCCGCTTTGGTCCGCTGAAGCGCGAGCCGCGCGGCCTTGGTCTTGTGCGCCGCTTCCGCGACGATCAATCGCTGGGTCTCGACAGCCTGGAAGATCAGCGTCTCGTCGACAGCCTGCTGGCCGCGCTCCCGCAAAGTGCGAACCGCCTCCCTCTGCTCCCAGCGGGTGATCGCGGGACGCCGCAGATCGCGATAGGGCACCTCGAGGTGCTCGCCATGTGGTAGCTCGAGCCAGACGCGCGAAAGGTCGCGGGGATCCCACCGCACCGGCATCGTCTGCCCCGGCCGCGTGTACCAGCAGGATAGCGCATCATCCCAATAATGAGTGCGGAACAGCTCGATGCCGTGTGGTGTTACGGCGCGCAGCTCGCAGGGTAGAAAGTCGAACAGAAACGCGGCATCGTCGGCCGGAAGGCGGACCAGCTCCGGGCGTCGTTCCACCCCCTCGGCCCAAGCAAGGGCGGGCGGAATGCCGATCCCACGGTGCCGCTCCGCATGATATGGGCCGATGATCTGCGCGGCGAGCCAGACTTCCAGCTCGCTCAGCGTCATGCACGCCTCACCTTCCGCATCGTAGTCGCCACGCTCGGCGACGTTAGAGAATGTAGTTCCGGGTAGGAGGTGGACGGCCCCCATCATCGTGCCAATCAGCCGCTCGATGTGACCGCCAAAGTGCGGCCGACGCACCGGCCGATATTCGACCGCAATCGAGTGAGCTCGGCAGCCGCGCTTCAGCGCGTCTGAGCGGTGCTCGCGCGCGTTGTCGAGGTGCAGCCGATCCATGAGCCCCTGGCTGTCCCACGGTGCCTTCATGCTCCGCTCAGCCAACCAGTCCCGCTTGGGGAGAACGGCGTGCCGCATGCACATACCGACTGAAACAGCGGACGGCGCGAGCATGTGGAGGTGGAAGCCGGGCACGGTTCGGCTCGCCACGTCGATCATCAGCGTGAGCCAAGGCCGGCCGATAGGCTTGCGGTACAGGTCGTCGACAACGATCACGTCGACCAGCGTGTGGTCCGACTGCACGAGCTCAAGCGCGTAGTCCGCCTCGAGCACGCCTCGCGTTGGCTCCCACTTGTCAGCCGCTGACTTGGCACCCTGTCTGCGGGCCGTAACGATCTGAGGAGCGAGCCGAGCCAACCGGGCCTGGATCGCCTTAGTGCTGGGCACCTTGACCCCGATCTTCGTTCCTTCGTGTCGCAGCCAGCGGCGGAGCGCCTGAACGCTGGGCTTCTCGAGTGTGAGGTAGAACTCAGCGATGCCGCGAGCGATAAGATGCTCAGCCGCGGCCGAGAGCCGCTGCTCCCCCTTCTCCCTTCCTCGCGGTCGCGGCAGCAGTGACGCCGCAGCGGGCGAGGCTCGGTAGAGTTGCAGGAGCTTGTGGAAGCGAGCGCGGCCGAGTTCTAGCTGGACCATCGCCTGGGCGGCCACATCGCCGGGCACGCGCGTCATCGAGGCGAGCGGGCGAATGATCTTCTCGCGGCGATGCGCCTCCGCCCAGTCGGCGTCGCTCGCCGTCCTCAGGTCCGCGGTTCGCATGGCACGACGCCTCGGCTAGTCCCAGCTGGGCGATCGTCCGCTGTTTCGGGAACAATGTCCACTGTTTCAGGTGCAGGTCGTCGCTCAGCGGCAATCTAGCCGCGAGTCCACCCTTTCAGGAGAACCGACACCACCCCTGCCCGGCAAGCTCAAGTCTGTCCGATAAGAAAGATTATCGGACAGACTTCTGAGGTGGTGCCGTTGCGGCTGAGCGATCAGAATCCGATCGTCCAGCCGCCATGCTGAAGGTCGATCGCCTGACCGATGGAGCGGCCGTAGACCGCCGGACTCACCAAACAGAACAGCGCCTGCCGTCCACGACGGCGGCGCTGCCGAGCCTTCCGGCCCAACGTTTCAGAGCCGGATTATTCCTCCCGCTGCCCGAACAGGCTGAGCAGCAGCTGGAAGAGGTTCACCAGGTTCAGGTAAAGCGAAAGCGCGCCCATCACGGCCAGCTTTTCGGCTCGCTCCGACCCGGCATAAGCCAGATATTCGCTCTTCAGGCGCTGCGTGTCCCAGGCCGTCAGGCCGGTGAACACGAGCACGCCGACAATCGAGAAGACGAGCTGCAGCGTCGAGGAGCCGACGAACAGGTTGACGATGCTCGCGATCACGACGCCGATCAGGCCAACCATCAGGAAGGTGGACCAGCGCGACAGGTCGACGTTGGTCGTATAGCCCCACAGGCTCATGGCGGCGAACACGGCCGCGGCGCTGAAGAAGGCCAGCGCGATGCTGGTGCCCGTGAACACCAGGAAGATACTGGCCATCGATACGCCCATGACCGCAGCAAAGGCGAAGAACGCCGTTCGCGCCTGTCCTGTCGTCATGCGCTCGACCCTGAACGAGAAGAACATGACAAATGCCAGCGGCGCGAAGATCGCGACCCACTTAAGCGGCGTGCCAAAGATTGGCTGGTACAGCGCCGGCACGCTGGCGACGAGGAATGCCACCAGCGCTGTAATGCCGAGGCCGAGCGCCATGTTGCGATAGACGCCGAGCATGTGCCGGCGTAGGCCTTCATCATAGACGGCCGTGGTTGTGGCCCGGGCCGACGGGAAAGGCCGATAGGTATTCGGTTCGAAAATTCTGTTCATGCCTCACTCCATTGCTCCAATGTCAATGAGGCACTCGGCCGGCTCCACCTGGGAGCCCGCGATCCTGCACCGAGCGCACTCGATGCGGTCCGACATGACGATGGCGTAACGCCGTCGACAGAGGGGCCCGGTCCGCAGGCTTAATGTTGTATTCGCCCGCACCCGTTTCAAGGGCGGAGATGCTTGCGAAGTGCTTTGCTGACTTCGCTAAATTCCACTTGAAACCTCTTGAGCCGTTCCTAGTTTTTCGATTGCCGGACGCCGTTCGGGTCCGGTGGACATAGAGGGCGTCGGCTCTCCGTTTCCGACGCTTCTCATGCCCAGATTGCTCACAGGAGGATTTGGAGATGAGAACCAACTTCGACTTTGCGCCGTATCGGCGATCGACGGTCGGCTTCGACCGTCTGTTCAACCTGCTCGAGGCAGGTGCCCGCGACGACGATGGCTACCCGCCCTTCGATATCGTCAAGGAAGGCGAGGACAGTTACCGCATCACGCTTGCGGTGGCCGGCTTCCGCCCGGAGGACATCGAGATCGTCGCTCAGCAGAATCTGCTCAGCGTCACCGGCAAGCGCGCCGAGGATGACGGGAAGGGCGAGTATCTGCACCGCGGCATCGCTGCCCGCTCATTCGAGCGGCGCTTCCAGTTGGCTGATTTCATCGAGGCCGGCGACGCCCGGTTCGAGAATGGCCTTCTGTCGATCGCGCTGAAGCGCGTCGTCCCCGAGGCCATGAAGCCGCGCAAGATCGAGATCGCCGGCGGGACCGGCGACAGCGATCGGCTCGAAGCGCCCAAAGGCGAGAACAGCGCAGCGGCCTGATCGCGCGATAGATGTGGCTCCGCCGGCGCGCTGCTTCGGCGGCGCGGCCGACGGACCATGTCCAACGCCTGCCAGGAAAGGAGGATAATCATCATGGCAATTCGTGATCTCATTCCCTGGGGCCGGCAGGAGAGCCGCGCTCCAGAACGGACCGACGACAGGTCCGACCAGCAGCACCCGCTTGTGTCCCTGCACCGCGACGTGAACCGCCTGTTCGACGACGTCTTCCGGGGCTTCGGCGTACCGGCTTTGAGCGGCTGGGGGCGCAGCCTCGAGTGGCCGACGATTGAGCTTTCGGAGACCGACAAGGAGATCCGCGTCACCGCCGAGCTGCCCGGGATGGATGAGAAGGACGTCGACATCAGCGTCGACGACAATGTCTTGTCGATCCGCGGCGAGAAGCGCTCCGAAACCGAGGACAAGGAGCGCGGCTATTCGGAGCGGAGCTATGGTCGCTTCGAGCGGCATATCGGGCTGCCGCGTGGGGTCGAGCAGGACCGGGCAAGCGCGACGTTCAACAAGGGCGTGCTGACGATCGTCCTGCCCAAGTCCGCGGAGGCGATCGAGAGCCGGCGCAGCATTCCGATCAACGCAGGCTGATGAGACGTCGGGCAGCCGCCGTCGGCGGCTGCCCGTTTCGGAGGCGCAAATGGCAACACGAGCTGATTCTCTTCCACCCTACATTGCGACGCCGCGCGTGCTGGCTCCGCGCCTTGCGGAGTTTGCAAACGATAACGTCGCGAGCGAGGTGTCTTCGCCGTTTGATACGGCGTGGCGACGCTACGCAAGCGCGCTGCCGACGGACGCATTTGCCATCATCGAACCCGATCCGCTCGCCGGTCGGTCCGGCGGCCGCGCCCGTGAGGGTCGATGGCGGCTCCGTTTCCGCCCGCGGTCGCGCCCGTTCGTCGATCCGCTCACCGGCTGGACGGGAGGAAGCGACCCCCTCGCCCATCTGGAGCTCGGCTTCCCTTCGCGTGAAGCCGCCGAGGCTTATTGCCGGCGGTACGGCCTCTCCTACGAGAGCCGGGGCGCACCGCGACGGTCGGGACCTCGGCCACGGGAGGAGATGGCTTTCATCCCGGTAGGCGCGCCTACCTGCTGCATGCCTGCGGGTCCTCATCCCGTGTGCTGCGGCAACGCAACGTCGGAGCCGATCGAGGCTGCCCATGCGGACACCTGAACAAGGCTTGCCGTCGCGCAGGTAACAGGGACCCAACGCTTGGCATTCCCCTGCCCCAACTGCCGCCACCAGCTTCACTTGGAGGAAAGCGCCTGCCCGAGCTGCGCACACGCCGTTGGCTATGACTGGCGCATAGACGCCTTTCGTCATCTCGACCCCAGGGCGCGCGAGTGGCACGATGCAGAGGGATCAGCCGCCGCGGTAAAGCCTTGCGCCAATGTTCATTACGGCGCGTGCAATTGGCTGGCAGATGAGACGGGCGCTGAAGCGCTCGGTCCGACCCGAGCAATGTGCCGCGCCTGCCGGCACAATCGCATGATCCCCGATCTCGCGGTGCGCGGCGTCCTTCAACGCTGGCGGCGGATCGAGGAGGCCAAGCGGCGCATGATTCGCGGTGCGATCAAGCTCGGCCTGCCCCTCGAGACCAAGGCCGAGCGCGGAGACGGGCTCGCCTTCGATTTCTTGTACGATGCCGCCGCCGAGAACGGCTATGTCCCACAGCTTCTCACCGGCCATGCCGGGGGTGTCATCACGCTGAACGTGATCGAGGCGGACGACGCGGCGCGGGAGCGCATACGCCATCAAATGGGCGAGCCCTACCGCACTCTTCTAGGCCATTTTCGACACGAGATCGGCCACTACTATTGGTACCGGCTCGTCGCTGGGACCGACATGCACGATCCCTTTCGCGCACTGTTCGGTGACGAGCGCATCGATTATGCTGCAGCGGTCCAGCGCTACTATGCCGGCCGTCCGGCACTCGGCTGGGCTGATGACCATGTCAGCGCGTATGCAACTGCGCATCCCTGGGAAGATTTCGCCGAGACGTTCGCTCATTACCTGCACATCGTCGACACGCTCGGAGCGATGGCGGACTTCGGTGTGGGGCTGGAAGGCAATCGCGCACCGCACCCGGACATCGATGCGTATCGTGTTGCAACGGCGACGCTCGTTGAGCGCTGGATACCGATCTCCTTCGCGCTCAACGCGGTAAACCGGGCAATGGGGCAACCGGATCTCTATCCCTTTCGTCTCAGTCCCGGCGTCATGCTCAAGCTCGATTTCGTTAGCCGCCTGATCGCGCGGGCCGCGGGCCGTGAGGAAATCCCGGAGGGGTCTGAGCTGGCCGCGATGATCGCAAGCCTCGGGCACGGCGTGTGAAACCTGCGGGACGCCGGATCGCGGAGTGGAGAGACGTCCATTCAGCTCGTAATGCCCTTTGGAGAACCCCTTGCCCACGCTCGTGCTGATCCGCCACGGCCAGTCGGTCTGGAACCTCGAGAACCGCTTCACGGGCTGGTGGGACGTGGATCTGACGCGGCAGGGCGAGATTGAGGCGAAAGCGGCCGGCGAGCTGATGGCGGCGAAGGGGCTGGACTTCGACTTCTGCTTCACGAGCCTCCAGACGCGTGCGATCAAGACGCTCAACCTTGCGCTCGAGGCGATGGGGCGGTTGTGGTTGCCCGTCGAAAAGGACTGGCGTCTGAACGAGCGCCATTATGGCGGGCTCACCGGCCTCGACAAGGCAGCGACCGCAGCCAGGCATGGAGCGGAGCAAGTGAAGATCTGGCGCCGATCGTTTGACATCCCGCCGCCGCCACAGCAGCCAGGGGGACCCTATGATGTCACCGGCGATCGCCGCTACGCCGGCATCGCAATTCCGAGCGCCGAGAGCCTGAAGGACACGATCGGGCGCGTGCTGCCCTATTGGGAGGCAAGGATCGCGCCGGAGCTCAAGGCCGGCAGAAGAGTCGTGATCTCGGCGCACGGCAATTCGCTGCGCGCGCTGGTGAAGCATCTGTCTGGCATCCCCGACGATGAGATCCCCACGATCGAGATCCCGACCGGTGAGCCGATCGTGTATGAGCTCGCGCACGATCTTACGGCAACAGACCGCTATTATCTGTACGAGCGGTAGGGCGACTACTGAAATGCCACTCGGAGCCGGCCTGTCGCGTGGAGCCCAGCGCGGTAGCCGATCCAAGTCAGCGCGGCTTGGGGCGATCCGAACCCTTCGCGGAAAAGGTGCCGGCCTTGTCCCTCCCTTTCTGACCGGAGTTCGTTCGCTCCATTTATCGACCCAATGCGTGCCATTGCCGGCCATCGCGGGCGATCAGTGCGTCGGCGGCGCGAGGTCCGGAAGTGCCTGGCGTATATTCCTCCAGCACTCCCTCGCCACGAGCCCAGGCGTCCAGGATCGGCTGCACAACGGCCCATCCCGCCTCGATCTGGTCGGCACGCTGGAATAGCGTCTGATCGCCCATCATCATGTCATACAGGAGGGTTTCGTACCCTGTCCGGTGCGCGACGGCGAACTTCTCTGCATAAGCAAAATCGAGCGCTACGGGGACCGCCTCCACTTGCGGACCCGGCCGTTTGACCAGGAAACCAAGGTCGATCCCTTCGTGCGGCTGGATCTGGAACACGAGCTGATTGGCCGGGAGATGAGCGACCGGGGTCTCCCGAAACGTCGCATAGGGCACCGGGTTGAAGGTCACCACGATCTCGGTGTCCCGTGCGGCGAGCGCCTTACCCGTGCGCAGATAGAAGGGCACGCCGGTCCAGCGCCAGGTGTCGACCATGAGCTTGAGCGCCACATAAGTTTCGGTGGCGGTGTTCGGGTCCACGTGCGGCGTCTCGCGATAGGCGGGGATCATCTGGCCGTTGACCTGGCCGGCTGCGTACATGCCCCGCACCGCGTCGCTTCGCGCCTCATCCGGGGTAATGCGACGGACGGCCCGAAGCAGCTTTGCCTTTTCGTCGCGGATGACCTCGGCGTCGAAGCTGTTTGGCGGCTCCATTGCGATCATCGACAAAAGCTGCATCAGGTGGTTGGGAACCATGTCCCGGAGCGCACCGGTTGTGTCGTAGAACGCCCCGCGGGTGCCGATGCCGATCGCTTCGGCGGCTGAAATCTGGATGTGGTCCACGTAGCGGTGGTTCCATACCGCCTCCAGCCAGGCGTTGCCGAACCGCGCGACCAGGATGTTCTGGACGGTTTCCTTCCCCAGGAAGTGATCGATCCGGTAAACTTGGCTCTCGTTCACTCGCGACAGGATCCGCTGGTTGAGAGCCCGTGCGGATTCGAGGTCGTGACCGAAGGGCTTCTCGATCACCACCCGCCGAAAGCCGCCGTCATGTTCCTCCGTGAGGCCGGCGTCGGCGAGCCTGTCCACGATGACCCCGAAGAACTGCGGCGGCGTGGCCAGATAAAATGCCGCGTCGCCCTCGCCCAGCCGCTGCTTGAGCCTTTCGTAGACAGTCCCAAGCGTGAAGTCGCCGGGGAGGTAGCTGGTCCGCTGGCGCAATCGTTGCCAGCACTGTGTCTGCGGCGCGAACTCATCGAGGCTCACGCGCAGACTTTCATCATCGCCATCCCGAAGGGCTATGCCGATGACGTTGAGCTCTTCGCTCAAGAGTCCGTCGAAGCAGAGGTTGGCCAGCGCCGGAACCAGCAGCCTGCGGGTGAGGTCTCCTGTCGCGCCGAAGATGACGATCGTCGCCGGGCGCCCCGGCACGGTCACTCCATTCACTGCGGGATCTCGACATGCCCGCCGAACCCGAAGCGCATCGCGGAAAGCACCTGGTCGGCGAAGGTGTGCTCGACCCGGCTCCGATACCGGGCAAACAGCGCAGCGGTAAGAACCACAGCGGGAACCGCCTCTTCCATGGCCGCCTCGACGGTCCAGCGCCCCTCGCCCGAATCCGCAACCCGCCCGGAGAACTGCGAGAGCATCTGATCCTTGGCGAGCGCCGCCGCAGTGAGGTCCAGAAGCCAAGAGGATATGACAGAGCCGCGCCGCCACACCTCGGCGATGTCGGTGAGATTGAGAACGTAGCGCTCATCCTCGGGAAGCTTGCTGGACTGCTTCGACTTCAGAATGTCGAAGCCTTCGGCATATGCCTGCATCAGGCCGTATTCGATGCCGTTGTGCACCATCTTGACGAAGTGACCCGCGCCGGCGGGCCCGGCGTGGATATAGCCCTTCTCCGCGCGCGCATCCTCTCCCTCATGCTCCATCCGGTTCGGCGTCCGCGGAATGGTGCCGATGCCCGGCGCGAGCGCGTCGAAGATCGGATCGAGATGGTCGACGGCCTCCTTCGGTCCGCCGATCATCATGCAATAGCCGCGCTCGAGGCCCCACACGCCTCCCGAGGTACCGACATCAATATAGTGGATGCCCTTGTCGGCCAGCAGCTTCGCCCGGCGAATATCGTCCTTGTAGAAGCTGTTGCCGCCATCGATGACGACGTCGCCAGGTTCGGCGATCGTGCGGAGGATCTGGATCGTCTTCTCGGTCGGCTCGCCCGCGGGCAGCATGACCCAGAAGACTGCCTCCGTGCCCAGCTTCTTCTTGATTTCCTCAAGCGAGTCAGCCGGCTCGAATCCTTCAAGCTCGAGTTCCGCCACCGCCTCAGGATTGCGGTCGAAGACCACTGGCTGATGTCCGGAGCGTTGAAGCCGACGGGCGATGTTGCCTCCCATCCGGCCGAGGCCGATCATTCCGATCCGCATATTTCCAGGCTCCCGCTCAATTCCGGAGTGCTTCGTCGAGCAATTCTTCAAGGTCGCTCAGACTGGCGCTTTGGAGGTGGACCCGCAGGACGCGCTGGCCCCGGCTGGCGAGCACGTCGAGATCGCCTCGCGCTTGGGCGAGCTGGACCGTGCCGAAGCTGGCTTTACGTCCTAGGATCGGGACGTCGGGATCGGGCGTGCGGGTGATCTCGAGAAACACTCCCGAGCGCGGCCCTCCCTTGTACGCCTGACCAGTCGAGTGGAGGAAACGCGGCCCGAAGCCAGCGACGGTGGCGACGTGTCGCGCCTTCACGACCCGTTCGCGCATGCGTGCGACGAGAGCCTCGTTCGCCGGGTTGCGTTCGACGTAGAGAAGGAACCCTACATAATCGCCGGGGCCGGGACGCGCTAAATGGGTGCGCAGGATCTGGACCGCGTTGTCGCCGGAATGGCCTCGGTCGGCGGGCCCGAAGAAGGCCACCCTGCCATCCTCGAAAAATGGTGTCTCGGGCGCCAGGCTCCCGGTGGCTTCGTAGGCGTCGATCAGCACCCGCGTCCTGATCTTGGCATCCTCGACGTCGGGCTGGTCGAAAGGGTCGATCCCGATCACCGCGCCGGCGACCGCGGTAGCGATCTCCCAGCGAAAGAACTCCTGCCCGATCATCTCCTTTGACGAGAGCGCTATCCGCACGACCGGCTGGCCGGCGGTAACGAGCGCATCGGCATGGGCGTCGAGCCTGGCGTGATCGTCGCCCGAAAGCGACAGCAGTACGAAGAGGCGGTCCGATCCATAGTGCGCCGGCGGTACCGGCGGTTCCAGGTCGACGGGAACGATGCCCCTGCCCTGCTTGCCGGTGGACTCGGCCAACAGCTGTTCGAGCCACGCTCCAAATGCCCGAAGCGCGGGCGAGGTCAGCACCGTCACCTTGTCACGCCCGCGGTTCGCCGCTTCCCCCAGGATCGCACCGAGCCGCACGCCAGGATTGAAGGCGGCCGGCGCGTCGGGCGCGCAGCTCTGCACCATCGGCGCAACCCTGGCGAAGAACTCGGCCACGTCCATGCCCATCACGGCCGCGGGCACCATCCCGAAGACGCTGAGAACCGAATAGCGGCCGCCAATCGTTGGATCGCCCAGGAAGACGCCCGCGTAGCCATGATCGTGCGCGATCTTTGCCAGGCGCGATCCCGGGTCGGTGATGGCGATGAAGCGACTGCCGTCCTGGCCCGCCAGATTCCAGAAATAGGCGCGCAGCAGTTCCGGCTCCATCGTCGAGCCCGACTTGGAGGCAACGATGAACAGCGTGTGCTCGGGGTCGATCGCCGCCGCCACTGCGGCGATTTGCTTCGGATCGGTGGTATCGAGCACATGGATCATCGGGCTGCCGCTCTGCGGCCCCACGATCTCGGCCAAGACCTCCGGGCCGAGGCTCGACCCGCCCATGCCGAGAAGCACCGCGGACCGATACTGGGCTGCCTGAGCGCCGAGAGCTTTCAATGCCTCGGGGTCGATCTGCTCGCCCTTACCTGCGGCAAGCCACCCGAGCCACTTGGCTTCCTCGCCGCCGGTCCATAGCGTGGCATCGCCTGCCCATAGCCGTCTGGACCAGCTTTCCTGACGCATTCGCTCGAGCCGCGCCTCTACCGCCTCGTCGAGCTCCCGTGGCAGTGCCTCGTGCATGCTGTTCAGCCCGTCTCCGACAATGGCGGAGCGCTTGGCAGCAACGGCACCAAGGAGCGCATCGGCTGCGTCGGCGAACTGCTTCACGCCGTCTCGCACGAGTTCGTCCGCGACCGCTGGCAAGTCGAGCCCGAGACGGTCTACCTCGCGGAGAATCCGACGCGCGCTTTCCACTTCGGCGGTCAGGGACGGCGCGAGCGTGCCATGATCACGGAAGGCGTCCATCGTCTTGGGCGGCAAGGTGTTGACGGTTTCCGGCCCGATCAGGTTGTCTACGTAAAGGGTGTCGGGGTAGCTCGGATCCTTGGTGCCGGTGGAGGCCCAGAGGAGCCTCTGCGGCATCGCCCCGCGCTCCGCGAGCGCCTGCCAGCGTTCCGAAGCTACGAAGCCGAGATACCATTGATAGGCGAGCTTGGCGTTGGCGATGGCGACCTGTCCGCGCAGTCCCGTAAGCGCCTCGGCCTCCGCGTCAGCGCTTTTCAGGCGTTCGGCAATTTTCCTGTCGATCGCGGCATCGATCCGACTGACGAAGAAGCTCGCCACGCTTGCGATACGGTCGATCGGCTGGCCTTGGGCGAGCCGTGCTTCCAACCCCTCCACGAAGGCCATCGCAACCGCGGCATAGCTCTGCTGGCCGAACAGCAGCGTCACGTTGATGTTAATGCCATCTTCGATCAGCTGGCGGATGGCAGGGACACCCGCCTGGGTACCGGGCACTTTGATCATCAGGTTGGGACGGTCGATCTGTCGCCACAGCCGCTGTGCTTCCGCGACCGTCTCCTCGGCGCTCTCAGCGAGATAGGGGGAGACCTCGAGACTAACGTAGCCGTCCGTCCCGTCCATCCGCTCATAGACCGGCTGCAGCGTGTCGGCCGCGTCTTGGATGTCCTGAACCGCGAGCGCCTCATAGGCTTGGGTGATGCTCGTGCCGGGCCGGCTCTGGAGAAGAGCCAGGAGTTGCGCGTCGTAGGCATCGCCATGCGCGATCGCCTTCTCGAAGATGGACGGATTGGAGGTCACGCCGGTGACGCCGTCTTCCTCGACGAGCCTTTGCAGCCCACCTTCCTTGAGGAAGCGGCGGTCGACAAAGTCCAGCCAGGGGGCCTGGCCAAAATCGTGCAGCTTCCTGACCCGGCTCGCCATCGTCACGCCTCCTGCAAGATCATCGAGCGCGCTGCCTCGACCACATGGTCGACGGTGAAGCCGAACTTCTCCTGGAGTTTGGCAAGCGGGGCAGACGCCCCGAACGTCGACATCGTGATCGTTCGGCCGCGAGCGCCGACATAGCGATCCCACCCGATTGCGCCGCCCTGCTCCACCGCCAGGCGCGCCTCTATGCCGGGGGTTAGGACCAACTGCTTGTAGGCGTCGTCCTGCTCCTCGAAGCGGGACCAGCTCGGCATCGACACGACGCGTGCCCGTACGCCCTCCGCTGCCAGCTTCTCATAGGCGCCGACCACAAGGCTCAGCTCGCTCCCGGTGCCGATCAGGATGAGCTCCGGATCATCGGCGCTGGCAAGGATGTACGCGCCCCTCGCGACCCCGGCGGCGGCCGCATAGCGGCTCCGGTCGAGCGTCGGCAGCGCTTGGCGCGAGAGGATCAGCGCGCTCGGCCGACGGGTCTGGCGGACGGCAAGTTTCCACGCCTCGGCCGCCTCGTTCGCATCTCCCGGGCGGATGGTGTCGAGCCCGGGCGTCGCGCGCAGTGTCGCCAGATGCTCGATCGGCTGGTGGGTTGGGCCGTCCTCGCCGACCCCGATCGAATCGTGCGTAAAGACAAAGGTGACGGGCAGCTCCATGATCGCCGCAAGCCGGACCGGCGCTCGCATATAGTCGGCGAAGACGAGGAAGGTGGCGGCAAAGGGCTTGATGTAGGACAGCGCCATTCCGTTGGCGATGGCGCCCATCGCATGCTCGCGCACGCCGAAGTGCATCGTGCGCCCGCCAGGATTGTCCGCCTGGAACGAGCCGAAATTCTTTAGCTCGGTCTTGGTGGATGGCGACAGGTCGGCCGATCCGCCCACCAGCCAGGGCACGTTGCCGGCGAGCGCATTCAGCACTTTGCCGGCGGATTCGCGCGAGGCGACGCCCTTGGGATCCGGGTCGAAGCTCGGCAGGCCCGACTCCCAGCCCGGCGGCAGCGCGCCCTTGCGCATCGCGTCCAGCTCGGCCGCCATGCCGGGATAGGTCTCACGATAGCCGGCGAAGGTCGCCTCCCACTCCTCGCGCAGCCGGCGCCCGCGCGAGGCGATCGCCTCGTTGAAGTGCTTGGCGACGCCGTCGGGCACGTAGAAGGTCTTGTCCTCCGGCCAGCCATACGCCTTCTTGGTGGCGACGATCGCGTCGGCACCAAGCGGTTCGCCGTGAGCCTTCTCGCTGTCCGCCTTGGGGCTGCCCCAGCCGATGATAGAGTGGACGACGACGAAGGTGGGTCGGTCGTCGGTCGCCTTGAAGCTTTCGATTGCCCGCGCGAACGCCTCAGTATCGTTGGCGTCGTCGACGTGGAGCACGTTCCAACCATAGGACTCGAAGCGCTTGCCCACATCCTCGGTGAAGGCGAGGTCGGTATGGCCCTCGATGCTGATACGGTTTGAATCGTAAATCCAGCAGAGGTTGGAAAGCTTGAGATGTCCGGCGAGACTTGCCGCCTCGCCCGACACGCCCTCCATCATGTCGCCGTCGCCGCACAGCACGTAGACGTCATGGTCAAAGAGGGTGAAGCCATCGCGATTGAAGTGCTGGGCGAGCCAGCGTTCGGCGACCGCCATACCGACGGAATTGCCGCAGCCCTGACCGAGCGGGCCCGTCGTGGTCTCGACGCCGGTCGTCACCCGATACTCGGGGTGGCCCGGCGTCCTGGAGCCCATCTGGCGAAAGTTCTTGATGTCCTCGAGGCTAACCGCAGGCAGGCCAGTGGCCCTGCCTTCCGCATCGACCTCCTTGATGCCGGCGAGGTGGATAAGCGCGTAGAGAAGCATGGAGGCGTGCCCGACCGAGAGCACAAAACGGTCTCGATTGGGCCAGTCCGGCACGTTGGGATCGATCCGGAGGAACTGCGACCACAGCGTGTAGCCCACCGGCGCAAGCGCCATCGGGGTGCCGGGATGGCCGGACTGCGCCTTCTCGACGGCATCCATGGCGAGCGTACGGATCGTGTTGATGGCTAGACGATCGAGGGCCTCGAACGCGCCGCGTGCGGTGGCGGGCTGGCGCAACATGTTACCTCCCGTGGGGCGTTCGCCAGATTGAACGCCCCTTGTGCTTGTGTTGACCAGCCCCCGCGCGGGAGACGATCGAACGCCGAGTGCTGCCTAGCGCGGGCGCTGGCTCGACCGCCTGGCCTCGTCGAACTTGGGACCAAAGGGATCGAGCAACCCCTTGGCGGATTGCGAGCCGGCGGTCTTACGCTCGAGATCGTCGACCGAGGCGATCAGGTCGGTCATCTCGCTGTCAGTGGCATAGCCCAGCGCTTTGCCGAGCTGGAGCTGCGTGCGGGCCGTTCCCAACAGCTGGCGCATGCGGGCGCTTTCCGCGTCGGTCCGCTTCCTTTTCTCGAGCAGGCTGCGCGCGTCCTCGAGCGCGAGCTGCGCGCGAACGAGAGGGAGCGGGATCACGATCTGGTCGATCACGATCGTGCCCAGTGCGGTCTGAAGGACCACCTTGGCCTCCTGCGGCTTGCCCTGGTGCAGCAGCGCGGCCGCCTGCTTGAGTGCGGCGGGGTAGGTGCCGAGCGGGAGCTTGCTGATGTTCACGACCGTTTCGGAACCCAGGTCGGAGATGAGCTTGCGCGCCAGCTGCAGGCGACCCTGCGCGATCGCGGCGCCCACCTCTCCGCGGATTTTCTCGACGTCGGCCGGGGTTCCGATCACGTCGTGCGTCACGACGCTCACGTCGACCGGAGCGAGCGCAAGGGTCGGCGTGCGGGCGAGGACGATCTCGAGCTTGCCGGTCGCGCGCTCCAGCGCCGCGATCGCGTCGTCGTTCTTGTTCTGGTCGATTGCGGTCAATGCGTTCTGCGTCTCGCGCACCGCGGCAACCGCCTCGTCGACGAGCTTGTCCCGCTGCGCCTCGGGTGGATCGGTGGGCTTCGACTGCGCTTGGGCTCCGGCCGGCGGAGCCGCTTGAGTCGAAGGCTGCGGCTGCGCTTGCTGACTGGCTGCAGAAGCCTGGGCCGCCGCGGCGCTCGACCACGCCGAAATGGCGAGGGCGCCAAGGGCTGTCGAGATGATTAGGTGTTTCCGCATCGTCCATCCTCCGTTTGTGAGTTAAAGTTCGGATTTCACAACGCGTGCTGCCGAGTACGGCGAAGTGCTTTCGGACGGGATGGCAGTGCTTCGCTGCCCCTCCGAACCGGCAAGTTGTTGCGGCCTATCGTCGTCACTCGGCACCTGCTCTTGTTTGCAAAGCATCGCGCGAGCATTGCTATGGAGACGCCGTCTGCTAGCTGCGCTGACATATCTCAGCCCGGTTCCGGCAATCTCGCCGTCGTCAGGAAGCCGGCGCGCCGCTTGTTCTCGGCGCTGCGGAGCTTCCGGGTTCAGCCGACGACCGGCCGATTTGCCGCACGGCGTAGGGCGCAATCGCGCCCGTCAGAAGCATGGAGTCCACGAGAGTGTCCGAAATGGCTTAGGCGATGAGAGCGACGCCTGGGCCCGGTCTTCTCCGCGTGGTCAGCACGCGCTCTCGCCGCGGCAGGAGAGTTTCAATGCCTGATCTTGAACGCGCGATCGAAGCGGCGGCTCGTGCCCTTTGCCGTCTTGATGGGCACCCCGAGAATATCAAGTTCGAGGGAAAGCCGATGTGGAAAAGCTATCTCAGCGGCGCCAGGACAGCGGTTGAGGCGGCGATACCACACCTCCGGTCTGCCGATGATCAAAGCCCATGATCACCGCGGCCCTGGCGAGGTGCGATCCTGTTAGTGGAAGTCATGGCTGCGGATGCGCAGAACCTCGGCTTCGTCGATCGCAGTTCCGAACGGCGGCGAGGCGAGCGTACGGGCGCGCGCAAAGTTCGGGTCACGCGGGTCAGGCCCGCCGCCGTTCTTCGCCCCGTCTCCGCGGCCTGGTGCGACGCTGAACTCCATTCGGCCAATCGAGCGCAGCATGTCGTCATGATCGACGATGCGATCGCAGATGATATGGATGACCTCGCCCTCTCTCTGGAGCCGGCCCCGCATGGCAATCATCGACGACGACATGACCTGCCGACGGTAGATCTCGAACCGGTCGGGCCAAAGGATGCCGTTGGCGATGCCAGTCTCGTCCTCGATCGTCACGAACAGCACGCCCTTCGCGGAGCCCGGCCGCTGGCGGACGAGAATGACGCCGGCGACCTCGACATTGCGGCCATCGCGGATCGTCGCGAGATCGGCGCAACGGACGATCTTCATTGCATCGAGCTGTTCCCGCAGGAAGCTGACGGGATGGCCGCGTAGCGATAGCTGGGTAGAGCGATAGTCCTCGACCACCTCCCGGCCATCGGTCATTGGCCGCAATTTCACTGACGGCTCCATGCCCTCGGGCGAGAACTTGGCCTCGCGCTCATCGGCCGCCGCGAACAGCGGCAGCGGCGCTTCGCCCAGACCCTTGACCTTCCATAGCCCCTGTCGCCGGTCCTCGGCGATACAGTGGAAGGCATCAGCCTCCGCCAGCCTTTCGATCGCGGCACGCGGCGTTCCCGCCCGGCGCCAGACTTCCTCGACGCTATCGAAGGGCGCCGGCCCGCGCGCCCCGACGATCGCGGCGCCGTGTATGTTGGCGAGGCCGCGGACCTGCCGCATCCCGAGCCGCACCGCCATGTAGCGGCCCTTGGCCGGCTCCAGCGTGCAATCCCAATGGCTGTCGTTGATCGACACTGGCCGTACCTCGACACCATGCTTGCGCGCATCGGCGACAATCTGGGCGGGCGCGTAGAAGCCCATCGGCTGCGCGTTGAGCAGCGCCGCGCAGAAAACGTCGGGATGATGATGCTTCATCCAGCAGCTCGCATAGGCGATCTTGGCGAAGCTAGCGGCGTGGCTCTCGGGGAAGCCGTAGCTGCCGAAGCCCTCGATCTGCTTGAACGTCCGCTCCGCGAAATCCTTGGGATAGCCGCGCTCGACCATCCCGCCGACCAGCTTGTCGTAGAAATGGCTGACCCCGCCGGTCAGCTTGAACGTCGCCATCGCGCGACGGAGCTGATCGGCCTCGACCGCCGTGAACCCGGCACCGACGATGGCGACCTTCATCGCCTGTTCCTGAAACAGCGGCACGCCCAAAGTCTTCTCGAGCACGGCGCGCAGCTCGGGTTTGGGATATTCGGGCTTCTCCTTGCCTTCGCGCCGGCGAAGGTATGGATGCACCATGTCGCCCTGGATCGGACCGGGGCGGACGATCGCGACCTCGATCACGAGATCGTAGAATTCCTTCGGCTTGATCCGCGGCAGCATCGACATCTGCGCCCGGCTCTCGATCTGGAATACTCCCAAGGTATCGGCCTTCTGGATCATCGCGTAGACGTCAGGGTCATCGTCCTGCAGGTCGGCCATGCCGACCTCGATCCCCTTGCAGTCGCGCAGCAGGTTGAACGCCCGGTTCATGCAGCCGAGCATGCCGAGGCCAAGCACATCGACCTTCATGAACTTCAGCTCGTCGATATCGTCCTTGTCCCACTCGATAATCTGGCGATCCTCCATTCGCGCCGGCTCGATCGGCACGAGATCGTCGAGCCGGTCCTGGGTCAGCACGAATCCGCCGGGGTGCTGAGAGAGGTGGCGCGGCGTGCCGATGAGCTGACGCGCGAGCAGCAGGGTGAGCTTGAGGCGATGATCCTCGGCGTTGAGGTTAAGGCCGGCGATCTGTTCGTCGGTGATGCCATCGACCGACCAACCCCAGACGAGGCCGGTCAGCATCTTGGTCAGGTCGCGCGGCAGGCCGAGCGCCTTGCCGACCTCGGCGACCGCGCCGCGGGTGCGATAGCGGGTAACGACCGCGGTCAGCGCGGAGCGGTCGCGGCCGTAGGTCTCGTAGATCCACTGGATAATCTCCTCGCGGCGTTCGTGCTCGAAATCGACATCAATGTCGGGCGGCTCCTTGCGCTCGCCCGACACGAACCGCTCGAACAGCAGCTCATGCTTGATCGGATCGATCGACGTGATGCCGAGCAGGTAGCAGACGCAGCTATTGGCGGCCGAGCCGCGGCCCTGACACAGGATGCCGCGTCGCCGGCTTTCGGCGACGATCGCGTTGACCGTCAGGAAGTAGGGCGCGTAGCGGAGCTGGTCGATCAGTCGCAGCTCATGGTCGATCTGGTCGCGGTAACGCTGCGGCAGGCCATCGGGAAACGCCCGCGCCGCCGCATCTTCGGTCAAACGGGCCAGCGCCTGCTGCGCCGTGCGGCCGGCCATGACCTGCTCATAGGGATATTGATACTGGATCTCGCCAAGATCGAACCGGCATCGGGCGGCGATGTCGGCGCTGGCCTGAATTGCATCGGGAAAGGCCGCGAACCTTCGCTCCATCTCGACCGGGGATTTGAGATTGCGGTCCATGAACCGCTCGCGCCGGAACCCCAGCGCGTCGATCGTCGTCTTTTCGCGGATCGCGGTCATCACGTCCTGCAGCGGCCGCGCCTCCGGCGTGTGGTAGAGCACGTCGCCGGTCGCGACGCTGCGCATTCCGGCATCGCGCGCCAGCGCGTCGAGCTGGACCAGTCGCTCCACATCGTCGGGTCTGCGCCGCAGCGACAGCGCGAGATAGCCCCGCGCGTCGAACGTCTCGCGCAGCTCGGCGAGATGCGCGGCGGTATTGTCGTCCGGCAGGTCAGGGACGAGGATCGCGATCAGACCCTCGGCATGGGCGACGACATCGCACCAATCGAGGATGCAGCAGCCCTTGCCACCGCGCGCCTTGCCGACCGATAGCAGCCGAGTGAGCCGCGACCAGGCCGCGCGATCGGTGGGGTAAAGCAGCAGCGCGCGGCCGTCAGTGAGATCGACCCGCGCGCCCGCGATCATCCGCACGCCGGTCGCCTTCTGGCCACGCCAGCCTCGGACGATGCCGGGCACACCGCCCCAATCGGTCAGGCCGAGCGCGCTGTGGCCGAGCAGCGCGGCGGCCGAGAACAGCTCCTCGGGCGACGACGCACCGCGCAGAAATGAGAAATGGCTCGTCACCTGAAGTTCGACGTAAGTCGCCATCAGCCAAACAGCCCGTGCATGTACCAGCTAAGATCGCCGGTGCTGCCCTCGACTCCGTCGCCGCGCCGGAACAGCCAAAACCGCTCGCCGCCCTCGGCCTCCACCCGGAAATAATCGCGGACCGCCCACATCTCGCGGTCGCTGCGCCACCATTCGCCGTGGATACGCTCGGGACCGTCGCCGGCGACGACGCTAAATGCCTGGCCGCGCCACACGAACCGGCGCGGCGGATGATCGGGCAACAGCGCCACCACATTCGACAGCAGCTCCGGCTGACGCAGCAGCCGCGCGGGCCGCTTCCATTTGGGCCAGCCGGAAGGGCAGGCCAGCGCGTCGGCGCGGATGATCGCGCGTTCCGGTACGTCGCTTTCCTGAGCGCCGACGCGAAACAGCGCGGCATCGCCGGCGCGGCCGGCGAGCTGGTCGACCAGCGGCGCGAGGTCGGGAGTGCTCGGCTCGGCCAGCCCGGTCCCGAGCGACACCGGCATGAGATCTTCGACCCGCGGCGCCGTCAGCGCCATTGCCTCGATACCCAGATCGGGCTCGATCCGTTCGACCCGCATCGCGAACATCCGCTTGAGGTGCTTCGCATCGCGCGTCGCCTTGGCAGTGCCGAGACCGATGCGCTGTTCGATGCCGTCGACGCGCACGCAGGTTAGGAAAGCGGCGCGCAGGCCCAGGCCGCGCGCCTGGAGCACGCCCACCATGTCATCGACGAGATCGCCGATGACCTGGGTGATCGCCTCAGCGGTGCCGATCGGTTCGAGCAAGCGGCGCTCCACGCGTGGCTCCTCGAACGGCACGACCGGCACGATCGGCTCGGCGACGAGCCCGCGGGCTTGGTCGAGCCGCGTCACCGTCGCCATGCCGAGGCGGCGGGCAAGCGGTCCGCGCGCGATGGGATAGAGATCGGCCACGCTCTCCAGCCCGAACCGCGCGGCGGAACTCAGCGCTTCCGGGCTCAGGCGGAGCGCGGCGAGCGGCAAGCCGGCGATGGCCTCCGTTTCGCGACCGGGAGGGAGGATGGTGACGGGCTCGCCGCCGTAGCGCGCCAGCGCATGCGCCGCGCCGGGCGAGCCGGTGATCGCCACGTTGGCTGTGAATCCGAGCCGATGCAGAAATCGCAGCAAACGGCGGCAGAAGCGCGTCTCGCCCCCGAACAGGTGCGTCGTGCCGGTCAGGTCGAGCCACAGGCCATCCGGCCCTGCGACGCTAGCGGTCGGCGTCCAGCGCCCGACCGCGTGCAGGGCAAGCCGCTCGAGTAAGGCCCGATCATGATCGGGCTCGGCATCGCGCACGTCGAGATCGGTGACGAGCGCGCGGGCATGCGCCGCCGCCATGCCGGGTCGCAGGCCCAGCTCCTGCGCCACCGGACAAGCGGCCGTCACGACATCGCGCTGGCCGACGCGCTCGATGAGGATGGTCGGCCGCGCCCATGCCGCCACGAGCGGCAGCGGCGCGGCGGCATAGCCCGGCGCGCCCTCGTCGGGGGGCATCGCCTTGAACGGATTGTCGGCCGCTTCGCTGCGCCGGCCCATCTCGCGCATGGTTGGGCGCTGGTGCGCTGGCAGCGCGTCGATCTCGGCCTGGCTCGGCTTGTCCGGCCGCACGTTCTCGCGGGGCCAGTTCGCCGCGCCATGGTCGGCCAGCGCCCAGCGCGCACCCGGCCGCCAGCCGCCGCCGCGCGGCACCGAGCAGGCGCCGGGGTCGTCGTCGATCGGCGGGGCTAATCTCGGCTGTGCGGGGGCCGGCGGCGCGTCAGGCGGCTTGGCTGGCCGCTCCAGCCGTCGCAATCGCTCTATGGCGAGGTGCGGCAGGTAGAGCGAGGCGACCCTGGTCATCACATGCATCGAGTTCGAGGGAGAAGGAATTGCCGTTCCGCTGACGGACCAGTTCGACCGACCAGCGAGCCCGGCCGACGCCGGCATAGGGAAGCCGCGCCGACGAGGCGCAGCCGATCCGCCAGCGTGTCATTGCGGACGAGGGCTGATCGAGCGGGCAGCGGTCGCGGGCACGGTGACGGCGGTAGAGGAGCATCGGTGTCTTGCCGTCCGACGCGGCGAGCTGGAGCCGGCGCGTCGCCGTCTGATCGGCCGCCTTTACCTCGGCGATGACGCAGGCGACCGATCCGTCGCGAAGCGCATCTTCTGCCATAGCCAGCACCTCGGCATCCTTGCGGCCCTGCGCGTAGAGGATGCGATCGGGGCCAAGCCCGATCTGTTCAAGGCCCGGGGCGTAAAGGTCGAACTTCGAGAGCGCCCACAGGATGGTGAGGCCGGGCCGCGAGGCGAAGCGGGCAGCGATGCCTGCCGCGAACAAGGTCGCGGCCGCGTCGTCGCTCAGCGACGGCCGAGCCGCCGCGATCTCATGCAGCCCGGCGCCGTCCAGCCCATGATCGGCCAGCCGGTCATCAAGCGCCGCCAGCCCGAACGCCAGCGCTGGCCCGCGCTGGCTCTGAGCCTGCGCGAGCTGTGCGCGAAGCGCAGCTAGCTGATCGGCGCGAGGCCGATCGATGGGCGACGGTTGGACAGACATCGGGCAATATCGACTCACTTGTTCCCATTATGTTCCGCCTCAATCCGCTCTTCGTCAAGCAGAGTCAGTCGCCGCCAAGGAGCCGTAGCGTCATCTCGTCCCGCTTGCCGCCGAACCAGCGGTCGAGCGCGGCGGCGAGAAGCGGCGATGGCCGGACCGCCTCGAACAGCGTCAGCGACGATCGCAGCTTCATCGCGTCGATCTCGCCGAACACCGCAACAGGGTCGCTGATGGCCAAGTCCTGCAACGCCGTCACGCACTCTATATAGCGCGGTCCGAGCACCGCATGGTCAAGATAGGCGCGCGCTTCATCCGCTGAGCGGATTGCGAAATGTTGTGCAGTCGGGCTACGGCCGAGCCCGGTGATCTGCGGAAAGATGTACCAAATCCAGTGCGAGCGCTTGGCGCCGCGGCGGATTTCGGCGAGCGCGCCGGGATAGGCGAGCGTCTGGGCCTCGACGAAGCGGTCGAGCGAATGGGCGTCGGGCATCGTCAGAGCAGCGCCGGCTCAGAGGTGGGCGGATAGACCTGCGTCACGGTGAGACTGCCTTTCGGCAGCGATTTGAGGACATCGGCCGCCGGCACGTCGGGATCGAGCCAGTCGGCCCATTGATCACGCCGGAGCGGGATGATCTGGCGATGGTGATAGGGCTTCACATCCTCACCCGGCTCCATCGTCAACATCGTGAAGGCTTCACCTGCCTGGGGATGCGAGCGCCAGATCCCGGCGATGCAGAACCATTCATGGTCGTTTAGCGTGAACAGGTATTTGGTTTTGCGCTTGTGGCCGGGTTGGGGATCCCCGAACTCGTAGAAGCCGTCGGCCAAAATGAGGCAACGCCCGCTGGTGAACTCGCGGCCTTCGGAACGAAAGTTATAGACCGGCTTGCCGCCCTGGCCGGGCCAGCTCCACTTTCGGTTGACCAGCTCGCCAGCGGCGCGCTCGCCCGCCATGGTGCGAACGATCGGCGCGGTATCGCTGATCTTGATATCCTCGCGTGCCGCGACATTCGGCGTACCCTCGGGCATTTTGATCTTGATCTTCAGATCGTCGAAATCCTCGGCGATCGAGGCGATATCCACCTCCAGTCGGTAGTCATTGCACAAAGCCGTCAGCCTTTCTTGCGACTCTTCATCGTTCCCGTTATGTTCTCTCCTATGGAGTCGCCAACCCCTTTCGATTCGGATGCGCCTCTCGGCGCTCGCCGCGCCATCATCCGGCGAAATCCGGACGACGCCAGCGAAATCGAGATGGTCGAGGCGACCTGGGGATCGAACCCGCGGTTCAGCGACGGCGAGTCCTACCGCTTCGTGCGCTCGGAAGGGCGAACTTTTCCGAGCCACCGCTGCCTCATCCCGGCCAGCGAATTCCACATGACGGTCGGCAAGAAGCGCTACCGCGTGTCGCTCGAAGACGGCAATCACTTCTACCTGGCCGGCATCTGGGAACCGGCGATGGGCGACTGGCCGCTCTGCTACCGCGTCGTCACCGTTCCCGCGAACCCCGAGGTCGCGCGCTACCAGGAGCGCCACGGGGCGATCATCTATCGCCGGCAGGTCAAGCAGTGGCTCGATGGGACAGTGCCGGAGATCGACCTGCTCGTCACGCCGCCGAAGCACAGCTTCATTGTCGATGACATCACCTCGGGCACGCGGAACGCAGTTCAGCAGGCATTCCCACTCTGACTCCTATGGCGCGCTCCATCATGCTCCGTCGCAAGCCCTTCGCTGGCGCCATCGCGCTCGTTCTCGCCTCCCTCTGGGCGTCACCGGCGCTCGCGGACCCCTGCGAGGGTCCCTTGCCAGCGAAACAGGCGAGTTTCACCGGCGTCGTCCGCTACGTCGGGGACGGGGACGGCCTGTGTGTGGGGCCGGCCGGTCGGCCCGATCGCTGGGTCGAGGTACGGCTTGGCGACTTCGACGCTCCCGAACTGCACGAACGCGGCGGACCGGAGGCCAAGCGCCAGCTCGAACGTCTCGTCCTCGGCCGGATGATCGTCTGTCGCGCCGGCCGCCGTACGTATGATCGGGTGGTCGGCCAGTTGCTCCGTGCGCAGGGGGCAGCCGAAGGCGGTCGAGGGTGGCAGCCATGAACGCTATGCTCGATTTGTTTGGCGCCCCGACATTGCCGGGCCTGGTCTCCGATGAGGCGCTCGTCACGCCGGCGGAGGAGGCAGCGCTCATCGCTCGCATCGACGATGGGGATCTCAGCCCGTTCCAATTTCAACAATGGACCGGCAAGCGTCTGACCCGATCGTTCGGCTGGAGCTATGATTTTGCGACCGGGCGATTCGCGCCCACCGAGGCGATGCCGGAGTGGCTGGAGGCGGTGAAGGCGCAGGCCGCGCGCTTCGCCGGCCTCGATCCGGCGGACCTCGTCCAGGCCTTGCTAATCCGTTATGATCCCGGAGCCGGGATCGGTTGGCATAAAGATCGCCCGGTCTTCGAGCATGTGATCGGCATCTCGCTTGGTGCGCCGGCGACAATGCGCTTCCGCCGGAGGACCGATGCCAGGTTTGAACGGGCATCGTTACCACTCGCGCCGCGTGGCATCTATCATCTGAGCGGAGAAGCACGGCATGGATGGGAGCACAGCATTGCCGAGATGGCCGAAACGCGGTGGTCTATTACCTTCCGCACGCTCGCTCATTCCGTTCGCTAGTCCTCTCAATATGGATCGATCGCCGGGTCATTTGCGGATGACGCCGTAACGGCTCGCGCCTAAGATGGCACCGCCTCAACATTAGCGGGATATTGACGCGCGCGTGCCCCAACTGGAATTTCACTTTGCAAACGGGCACACCCGGGTCGAAGTCGATGCCGCGCTGCTTTCCGCGGGGCAGCTCAATCTTTGCCTGCTCCAGTTGCCGTCATCGCATGAGGCTGTCGCCGCTGACGCCAGTCGTCCAGGCGCGGTCGCTGCGCTGCGCGACCTGCTCGCCGGCGGTTCCGCGCATGCGCAGCCTGCCCTGCCGCAGCTGCTGCCAGGGGCGGCGCCGGCCCTGATCGTTGCGCCCGAATATGCGTTCGGCTCTCCGGACTGGGCGGCGATCGATGAATTGGTCCGGGGCGCCGCGCGGCCGCTCGTGCTGCTTGCGGGCTTTGGCGCGACCTCGGCTCAAGCCGTGCTCGACTGGGCGGCGGCCGCCGAGGCCGGGGGCACCGAGCGCCATCTCAGCTGGAGTCAAGATGCAAACCCGGTCAGCGCCGCGATGCGCGTAAACGCCGGCTGGTGCTGGATCCACCAACCGGGCGGCGACACCCATTGCATCGTCTATCTCAAGAATGTCCTCCAGCAGGCCGTGGAAGCCGTCCAGCTTCCCGATCTCCAAACCGGCGAGATCATTCTTCACTTGTCCTGCGGCGATCTCGACCTGTTTCCGCTGATCTGCGCCGATCTTATCCAGCCCGCCGCCCAGCACGCAGGGTCGCCGCAAGCCCGCATTCGAGACATACTCTCGACCGTCGCCGCCGATCGACCGGCGCTGGTCGTGGGATCGCTCCTTCAGCATGGCTTCAATGCGAACTGGGAAATTGCGGTTAATGCGCTGCTCAACACCGTCCTAGTCGGGCGTCCCGCCGCGGTGGCGCTGTGCAATATCGCGCACGACCGGCCCCGGCCCGACGAGCAGGAAGACAAGTGGCGCAGCCTGAGCGGCGTATTCGCGCCATTTGGCGAATTGCCAAAGGGACAGGCCGATCTACCCGTTGCGCGGGCGCTCAATGCCCAAGGCATTGCCGGCGCCGTCGTCCGTCATACGCATGGCTGTGCGACGGCGGGAATGGTCAGCTGGTCTCCCTATAATCCGGTCAACGGCGTGCTGGTGTGGCGCGGCAACATGTACTGCCCGATCACCGCCAACGGCCTCGCCTTTCCGATCGCGCCGGTTCCCGCGACGGCCGCCTGCGAAATCGCACGCTTCCTTCGCCGTCATCCTCCGGGAGACGGTATGGCGCCGCGGCTGACCGCAGGCATTTCGATGATCGATGCGCAGCTTCACGGCGGAAATCCGCCATCGCCTGACATCATGCTCGGCGCCACGCTCGACGGCGTGACCGCCGACGCAAAACGCAATCCCGATGCGCTGTCCGAAGCCGAAATCACGAGCGCGCTCAAGGCCGGCCTGCACGCGCTGGCGACCGTCCGTTCGATCGACGGTATCTCTTGGCAGGACACTGACGGCATGACCGGGCAGCTTCGGCTTCAAGCGCAGCACCGCCACCTGCTGGTCTGGCGCTCTCCGAGCGAATCGCCGCTTTCGATGCAGCGGCAGCTTGCGGCGTGGAAGCTGCGCGGCGGCACACATCCCGATCTCGTCGTGCTCGGTGCGACGCCGCTTGGCGAGCTCAGCGATGGGGAGATCCCCGAGGATCGCCGCGACGATATCAGCCTCGCGCCGCCTGCGGAGGCAGCACTGGCAGCCGGCGGTTCGCTTGCCGCCTGGGCCGGCGACATTACCGAGACGCGCCCCCTGCGCCGGGTCGCCGGCCTCGGCATCTCGCATGTCACATCCGTCTATGCCGACTATGCGGAAGACGAAGACGAGGCGCGCGTGGCGGCGCTGATGGCGAGCATCGGCGCGTTCTTTCAAGAGGGGCAAGAGCAATGACTGACCAGGCCGGCGGCGCCGAACTCGCCAGCGCCTATGCGGCGATCGATCCGCTTTGCGTGAAGGTCGGGCTCGCGCGGGCCGTGCAGTCACTCCGGATCGAGGGAGCGGCGGGAGTCCCCGATGGCATCGCGCTCTGGTCGGCGCCTTATGCGCGACTGCTTCTCTGGCCCTGTCCGGCCAGCGACGCCCAGACGGTTGAAGCGGCCGCCTCGGCCGCGCAACGCTGGTTCGACGAAGTGCTGATCTCGGGAGAGCGCGGCATGGGTGGCCGGACGATCGACGGCTATCTCGTGCTCGCGCTTCCGACGCCGCCGGGAGATGAAGCGCGCGAAGATGTTCGCAGGCTCGAACTCTCGGCGCAAGTGTGCCGGAAACATCTCATCTGGCCATCGTTACCCGACGACCCGGATCACGCCGAAGTCCCGTGGCGCCGCGTCGCCGATATCACCGTCGTCGGACTGCCCGACGCCGAGATCGTGCCCGGCGAAGAGCTGCAATGGCCCGCAATCGATACCGAGGCCAAGGCACTATGGGAGGAGCTTGACGCGATCGGCGTGTCCGCCGTCCTGCTGAAGGACGAGGCGCCATGACGCGCGGCGTGCGGCTTAATTCGCTGGCGATCGCCGCGTTTCGCGGGATCAGCGATGCTGTTCATTTCGATCTCAGCGCGCCGTTGACGCTCGTCTTTGCTCCGAACGGCACCGGCAAGACGACGATGTGTGAGGCGGCGGAATGGCTGCTCACCGGGCAAGTGGAGCGGCTGAAGGACGGCAAGGACTTCGACGCGCAGGTCTTGCGATCGAAGTTCGCCGCCGCCGATCAGGCGGCGTCGGTCGAAGCGGATCTGTTCCTGGCCGGTGCTCCACGCTTTCTCGCGCGGCACGCCGAAGGCGCGCAGTCACCAGCGCTTTCCGGTCCCACCCGTGACGATACGGCACGGCCCGGCCCACACGAATTGCTGTCGCTCCTCGCGCCGGCCGCAGCCGCCGATGAAGCCCATCACCTGACCGCCATCAATTTGCGCCAGCGCTGGCTGAAGGGAACGCGCTTTCTTAGCGCCGAGGCGCTTGCGGCGCTGGTCGATACCGACGAGGAGACAATCGACAGACGCACGCAGGTCTTCGCCGACCTTCTCGGCATCCGGCACCTTCTCGACGCCGAACGCCAGTGCGAGAAATATGCGGGTGAGCTTGGATCGCGGCTGCGGGCGTTGAAGCAGCTGACCGAGCAGCAGGAAACCGAGGCGCGCGACCTTACAGCGGCGTTGACGGCTGGATCTGACGGAGCCCCCGCGCGGGCAATATCTGCGCGGTCCGAAACCGCCGCTGCCGCAACGCTCCTGGATGGCGACAGCGATTCGATCGGCGAAGACGCCTCACTCGACAACCGGCTCGAGGCGTTGACCGCCACTCACCGGCGCCAGCGCCACGCCTTCGATGCGCGGAACGCCGCGGCGCAACGCGTCGAAACCCAATGGAGCGCGCGCACCTCGCTTGTTGCTGCGGTCGATGAGAACACTGCGCTTGAAGGCCGGCTCGCTGCCGAACTCGCCCAGATCGAGGAGCGTGGACGCGCCGCTGCCGCCGCGCTTACGGAACGCACCTCTGAACGCGAGGTCGCCGATGACGATGCGCGCACGCTCGCCGGCGCGAAGGATCGGCTGACCCACCTCGCCGCCGTCCTGCTCGCAACCCTGCTCGACGCGGGTCTGCTCACCGGCGCACCGCAATCACTCGAATCCCTGTCGCAAGGCCTGGCCGAAGCGCGATGGACCGACACGGCCCGCGAGGCGAGACGCCGTGATCTCGCAGCGCTCAAAGCTTCGCTGGAGCAGTCCGCCAGTGCTTTCGAACGGCTCCGGCTGATCGACGCCGACATCGCGCGCCGCGCGCCCGAGCGTGTCTCCGAGGAGGCGCTCGCGGTCTTGCGCAGCGATGCGGCCGATGCCGACGCGCGGGCGCGCACAGCCCAATCGGCGCTCGACGCGACCGCCGAGCCGGTATCGCGGCTGCAGGCGGCTGCGCGCGATCTCCTTGCACATGATCATAGCGGCACCAGTCAGTGCCCGGCCTGCGCTCATGACTGGGGAGATGCGGCGGCGCTGCGCGCCGCGATCGATCATGCCTTGCAGGCGGCGCCGGCGATCGCGGCAAGCGCGCGCGCCGCCGCGGATGTCGCGTCGGAAGCCGCGCGTGGGGCGCGAACTCGTCTCGATACCGCCCTGTCGGTCGATGCCGCCGTTACTTCCCTCGAAAAGGAGCGCGCCGCGCTTGCAGCCGCCGCCGAACAGCGGGATCGCGATATTGCCCGACTTGGCCTGCCAGCCGATCGCACACTGGAGGAAATCGCCGCAGCTGAAGCCCGTCTCGATGTGGCCGACGCGCTCGCGGAACTGATCGCTGCGCGCGACAGCCTGACGCCGGCGCTGCCGGGCGGTGCGGCGCCGATTCTGCCGCCGGACACAGCTGTCTCCGGACTGCTCGACCAGCTCGAGGCCAGCTTCGCGGCGCGCGAACAGGTCGTTCAGCTCCGCCTGGCGGAGCTCGCCAAGGCGATCGAGACCGCGACCACCGACCGAGACGCATTGCGCGCGACCCATGCCGGCACGCAGCAACGCTTGCGCGAATGCCGTGAGACGCTGCGGGACAAGGGTGCCGAACTTGCCGGACTTCGCGCTTCGTGGGACGAAGCCGCGCCGGACGTCGCATGGTCTGATACCGCATTGGCGGAGCTTAAGCAGCAGCTTGCGACCGATGCCAACCGCCTCCAGCGCGCGGATGCGCATATCGAGGCGGCGCGAACCGCCTGGGCGGCAGAGTCTCGCCGCGAGCGTCTCGATGCGTTGCAAAAAGCGATCGCGCCCGCGCTCGAACGCCAAGGGCGCATGACAGATCGAATCGCGGCCGCCAATCGCGCCCGCGCCATATTCCAGGAGGCCTATGCGACGACCAGCCGCAAACAGGTTCAGGACCTGAGCCGCGTCGTCAATCCGCTTTTTGCGCGGATGCACGCCAATCGCGTGTTCGATCGCATCAATCTCGGCGAGGACAGTGCCTTCCTGCACTGGCTCGCCGATGCCGGCGGCGAGCAGCTCGATCCGGGCAAAGATTTCAGCCAAGGGCAACGGCAAGACCTCGCGCTCGCCCTGTTCCTCGCACGCGCCCGCAGCCTCGGCGGTACATTCTTCCTCGACGAGCCTGTGATCCACCTCGACGATCTCAACCGCGTTGGTCTGCTCGACATCCTGCGCGCGACCGTGCTGGAGAACAGCAGGTCGCTCAACCTGGTTATTACGACCTCGAGCCGGGCGCTGGCTCGTCATCTCATCGAGAAGTTCTCGGGCGTTGGCCGCATCGAGACACCATCAGGCCTCTCGGATCCGCTGCGCGTGATCGAACTCGACGGCAATGGCCGCAGCGGTGTTGCCCTCCAGACGATATACCCGCTCGGCTGACACCGGGATTGTTACAAGCGAGATCGTCGAGAACGCTCAAGCTGTTCACGCGTTGTCGGAGCGGAAGGAGCACAGATATGCCAGCAACATCCAAGGCACAGCAGAAAGCCGCCGGGGCGGCGCTCGCTGCCAAGCGCGGCGAACAGCCCAAATCCAAACTCAAGGGCGCGTCGAAGCAAATGGGGAAGTCCATGACCGAGGACCAGCTCGAGGAGTTCGCAAGTACCAAGCGCAAGGGATTGCCGGCCAAGAAGGGTTGAGCGGCGTCGCGCAGCCTCGTGGATTGGCACGCTTTGATATCAGTTCGCGGCTTCCTATCTAAGCCTCTGAAATTGGCACGGTCGTGCGGAGGCCAAATTGGCAAATGGATGGGCGCGCGACGGCGCCGTACAGGATCAGATCGACGATACCGTGACCGACGCGGTTCTGCGCGCGCGCGGCATGATGCCGACCGGCGATGGCAGCGATGAATGCGATGATTGCGGAGAAGATATTCCGTCGGCCCGCCGCGCGGCGCTCCCGGGAACGCGGACCTGCGTCGCCTGTCAGGCGCAGCGCGATGCCAATATCCGCGCCGTCGGGATCAACCGGCGAGGCAGCAAGGACAGCCAGCTTCGATAGGATATTGGCGCTCCTGCTTCTCCATCAATCGTCGCGCCACGCCTGCATCGCGCGATCATATTTATTGCGGGCTGCCGCCACCTTGCGGTCGAGCTTGTCGCGCTCGCGGGCCTGATCGACTTCCAGCTTGCGCCGCTCCCGATCAAGCTCCGCTTGCCGCTTCGCCAAGGCCGCGCGCTCGCTTTCGTGGCGCTCCTCGGCATCAGTCAGTGCGGCTTCGGCACCGGCCAGCGCCGATCTATCGGGGCGCGGCTTTGGCTTGGGCGGGGGTTTGGCGACCGGCTTGGCCTTGCGCGCGGGCGTCGTATCGTCGCTATCCTTCGACCGCGCGGCCTTCTTTCGCCTCGCTGGGCCGTCCTTTGGCAAGGCGGCCATATGCTCAACCATCGTGCCGCGAAGCTTGCGGATCACCTTGCCGGGATTGGCAAGCGGCTCGCGCATCAGCTCGAGATCGTCAATCCGCTCGGCCGCGCCGCTCGAGAACAGATCCTTGTCGCTCCCCCACGCTTCGAGTGCCACCTTCTGGCTTGGTGCGGCGATATAGGCGTCGTGAAAGCCAATCGGAGTTCGAAACACTTTGAGCTCGGGCGACCGCGCCATCGCGGATCAGCTCTTCCAGCGCGCCGGCGTGAGGCGGATCGGCAGGGCGCGATCAATGGCGCGCCAGCCGCGCTGGCCAATAAGATCATTGCTCTCCTTCGCGGTCCGGCCCGGCGCGAGCGACCAGGTAATATGGAAATGGCTGCCGTCGCCGCGCGCGGTAGTTCCGCCAATCTCGACCACAAGCGCCTGCACGCCCACTTCATCGTCTGCCTCGCCGACTACCTCGCCCGCGGTCGCGGTGGGCAGTGGTGTCGCCTCGTCGGTGGCGAACCGCAGCGTCACATGATCGGCGACTGTCTCGGCATAGCGGGGCGGGAAGCGCGCGAGCAGCGCCGCGCGGTCATCGGGATCGAGCTTCCAGCCGACCGTCATGCTTTCCAGCTTTGGCGAAGCGGGCCGTCCTTCCCGAGGATCGGGTCTTCCGCCGGGACGGGGAGCGCGCGCATCCGCTGTCGCGCTTCGTCGGACGGCGCCTCGCGGCAGATGTCCCAGTCCTGCCCCTGCGGGTAGGCACCGACGACCATGAAGTCGTCGCTTACCTCGAGCCGGCGATGGCCAGTGCCTACCGGCAGAACCACCGCATCGCCGGCGCGCACTTCGATCTCGCGCCCGCCCGGACCACCGAGCAGCAGCGTCCCGAACCCTGTCGCCACGCCGAGGGTTTCGTGCGCGGTCGAGTGATAATGGTGGTAGTCATAGACCGTATCGCGCCATTGCGGCGGCCAGCCGTGATCGGCGAAGAGCCGCTCGAATTGCTCGGCGGCCTCCTTGCCTTCGGCTTTGACGGCACCGCGATAGACGATAACCGGGAGCCGCTCGTTGTTCGGCACCCAATCCTTCTGGTGCAGAATGAACTGTTCGGTCTCTATCATGCCGTCTGCCGCGCTGTCGCCTTGCGGCGACGTTTCGGCTTGTCCGAAAGTTCGATCCACACCGGGGCATGGTCGCTGGTCTTCTCCCACCCGCGCACATGCGCGTCGACCTGCGCATCGACGAGCCGGTCGGCGAGCGCGGGGCTGAGCAGCAGATGGTCGATGCGCAAACCAGCGTTACGGGCATAAGCGTTCCGGAAATAGTCCCAGAAGGTATAAATGACCTCGCCCGGATGGATCGTCCGCAGCGCATCGGTCCAGCCCTGGTCCAGCAGGCGGAAATAGGCGGCCCTGACCTCGGGCGCGAACAGCGCGTCGTCGAGCCAGCGCTCGGGTTTATAGACGTCGAGATCGGTCGGCATGACGTTGAAGTCGCCGGCGAGCATAACCGGCAGGCCGCTGTCGAGCAGTCCCTTCGCGTGCTCGATCAGCCGATCGAACCATTTGAGCTTGTAGTCGAACTTGGGACCGGGCCTGGGATTGCCGTTGGGCAGATAGAGCCCACCGATGATGATGCCGTTGACGGCGGCCTCGATATAACGGCTGTGGCTGTCGTCGGGATCGCCGGGGAGGCCGCGGCGCGTTTCGTGGATTTCGCCGACGCGGCTCAGGATCGCGACGCCGTTCCAGCTTTTCTGGCCGTGCCAGATCGCGTCATAGCCAAGATCACGGATCGATTGTTCCGGGAATCTCTCCTGCGGCGCCTTCAACTCCTGCAGGCAAACGATGTCGGGCTGCGCCTCTTCAAGCCAGCGTAGCAATACGGGGAGTCGGCCATTGACGCCGTTCACATTGTAGGTCGCGATCTTCACAGGTCGGGGAGGGTCTGATCGGCGCGGCCCCAGCCGGCGAGCGCCTTCGACGCGGCGCGCTTCACCAGTTCCTTGGCATCGCCGACATGCCAATGGGCGGGCGTGTCGATCGTCTCCATCTCCTTCCATGAGATCGGCGCTGCGACCGGCGCGCCCGATCGTGCCCGCACGCTATAGGGCATGACGGCAGTCGCGCCGTGCTGGTTGCGCAGATAATCGACGAAGATGCGGCCCTTGCGCTGCGCCTTGGGCAAGGCGGCGGTGAAGTTGTCGGGGTCGCTCTGCGCGACCGCCTGGGCCAGGCGGTGCGCGAAGTTCTTCACCTCGGGCCACTCGGCGCGCGGTACCAGGGGCGCGATGACGTGGATGCCCTTGCCGCCGGTGACCATCGGGAAAGTTTTGAGCCCGATCGACTGGAGGATCTCGCGAAAGTGGAAGGCGGCCTTGCGCACGGCCTCGAAGTCGAGCCCTTCGTCAGGGTCGAGATCGAACACCAGCCGGTCGGCTTTCTCGACATCCTCGATGCGCGCTCCCCAGCCGTGGAACTCGATCGTGCCCATTTGGACGCAAGTCAGCAGGCCGTCCGGGGTGTCGATGTAGAGATAGGGTTCTTCGTGTCCGTCCTTCTCCATGATGCCGACATGCTTGACGGCATCGCCGAAGCTGCCGGCGTCGTGCTTCTGGAAGAAGCACTTCTTGGCGCGGCCCTGCGGACAACGCACCAGGCTGATCGGCCGCGATCCGACCCATGGCAGCATGATCGCGGCGACGGCGGCATAGTGGTCGGCGAGCGCGCCCTTGGTGATACCGCTGTCCGGATCGATGATCCGCTCCGGGTTGCTGATCTTTACCGAGGATGGCGCCGTCACGGTCTCGACTGGCGCCGCGGTCTCCAGCACCACCGCCTCGGGCTTCTTGTCCTCGCGCAGGCCGAGATAGCTCGGATGGCGAAGCGTGCCTTCATTGGTCATCTCGGTATAGGCGATCTCGGCGACCAGCTTGGGCTTGAGCCAATGCGCGCCGCGAACTTCGGCACGGGGCGCTTTCACGGTGGGCGCCGACTGCTCGATCGGCTTCATGATCTCCATGAGCCGGATCAGCTCGGCGGTGTCGAAGCCGGTGCCGACCTTGCCGGCGTAACGCAGCTCGCCTTTCTCGTGGATGGCGAGGATCAGCGAGCGGAACAGCCGCGACTTGTCCGACGGTGTCCAGCCGACGACGACGAACTCCTGTCGCTTGATGCACTTGGTCTTGAGCCATCCACCCGAGCGCGAGCCGACATATTTGCCGGTCGCGAGCTTCGAGATCACGCCTTCGAGCCCGGCGGCGCAGAACTGGTTGAGGAGCTTCTCGCCGCTGCCCACGATATGATCGGAGTAGCGCAGCCGGCTCTTGCTCTTTGGCAGGATCTTCTGGAGCTTCGCCTTTCGCTCGACGAGCGGCAGGCCGGTCAAATCCTCGCCGTCGAGCTCCAGCAGGTCGAACGCGAAATAGTCGATCGTGGCCGGCGCGCCCTTGAGCGCGCCCTGTAGCGCCTGAAAGCTCGATCGCCCGTCGACATCGAGCACCACCGCTTCGCCGTCGATCAGCGCAGAACCGACCTTGAGCTTGAGAGCGTCGGTAACGATGCCGGCGAAGCGATCCGACCAGTCGAGACCGGAGCGGGTGTAGGCACGGCCTTCGCCGCCGCCGACCGCGATCAGCGTCCGGTAGCCGTCATATTTCATCTCGTGGAGCCAGCGGTCGCCGCTCGGCACGGTATCGACGAGCTGTGCGAGCTGGACAGCCCGAAAGGGTGGGGGTGCCGCTGCCCCGGCGCGCGGGAGAGACGTATTGTGCTCGCTACTTGCGCGGGAAGCAGCCCGGGCCATCAGGTGTCGGCGGAAATCGCGATCATCGCGACATCACTTCTTCTTCTGATCGCCGCGATCGCCCTGGCCGGGCTTGACCGTCGTCTTTGCCTTGGTGCGCCGATCAGCGGCCAAGGATTTGCCGACGTCATCTGATTCCTTGAACTGGCCTTTCTCGTCACGCCGAACGTAGCGTTTGTCTGTACCCGTATCGATCAGTTCGCGCTTGCTCATGGACGCTCTCCTTCTTGGTGGAGAACGCGCGAGGAGTCGAGCGGTGCCCGGACAGGCTTCGCCTTCGGCCGCAATGATTGCGGCGCTACTGCCCGGTCTCATCGAGCGTTGTCCGGTGAAGCAGTTCTCGACCATGCCGTGCCAGCAATCCAAGCGGCTCGGGAAGCGCGGCGGTAGGTTCGTTCCTCTTCGATGGAATCAGAGCCAATCTGTTTAGAACTCGCTCGCACGGTGGTAATTCGCTGGGCGGGTAATGAACGAGGCGGATAAGACCCGCTTGTCCAGCGCAGTGAGGATCAGGATCCGACAGCAGCGAGTTCACGGAGGCCAACAAGCACTTCTTGACTGCGCGCCAGGCCTTGATCTTGTTCAAATCATTTCCAGATCTTTCGAGCGGTTCAGCCGGACCGAAGCATAGCCGCGACCTGAAACGAAAGGAGGCAGAGTCATGTCGCAGCCTGTTTCCCGATACCTTCATCCCTTCGATGTCGCCGAGCATCCGACACTCGAACCCGAGGTGAAGCGCGCCATCCTCGCTTCCTGGGCATCCGACCGCGTCGCGGTCGAGGGTCAGCCGGCGCTCCGCCGGCCGCCAGGCGCCCGACATCCCGTCTCAGTCGACGAGATATTGGCTGCTCTACGATCGCTGGACGGCGAAGACGCTGGGCCAACCCTGCAGTGAAAGGCGGACCGCTTCGGCGCTGGCGCGAGCGCGGCGGACGGGTCGTACGCGTCCTGCTGCCCTTTGAAGACATCATGGATGTCGCGCTCGCGCTGCTTGCCCTCTCGCCGGATGAGCTTGCCGCGCTGGGCTGGAGCTTTGCCGCTCGCAAGCGTCTGCTCGAGCACTTTCTCATAGCCGGGAAAGAAGCGGATGCGATCGATCCGACGGCGCTTGACCGAACGATCCTGACGTTGCGTCTGCCAGCGCGGGACGTGCGGCGGCTCCAGGATTTCGCTCGCCGGGAGCTCCCCAAGATGACGAGCCGCGCGGCCGTGATCGATCGACTTGAAGCGGCGCTAGACACTGCCATCGGTGGGGAGCGCTGAACCCCGCCCGCGCGGCGGGTCACCTCCCCTTCCCCTCGACGGCGAGCAAAGGCGGCGGGTCGCCGATCTTGACCCGCGTCTTCAACGTTCCATCCGGGCGTCGATGCAGGTCAATCCCTCCGAAATGCCGTCGCGTGAATGTCATGAGCTTCACGACGCTTTCATAAGTCGTCGATGGTCCGAAGAACTTCACGGGCCCATGCCATTTGTCGCCCTCGATGACACGCATCCGATAGGTGCCAGGCGGAACCGGGACAGTGACGTCATCGTCGCCATGAACGTAGACCGAGATGACGTGGTGGTCGGATCCGGGGTCGAACAGTTGGACGACAGCATTGGCCGATGCCGTCACCACCCGCATGCGCGATGTGGCATCGTGCGGGTCTATGGCCGCGTTCACCGTGACGCTTCCAGAGGGCGGAAAAGGCAAGGCTGCTTCCCGATCGGGGAGCCAGCCACTGCGCCTCGCTTCCCGGTACATCGGATAAAGGAAGGAGGCGGCGGACAGCAGAATGATCCACTTCTGCATGGGGTGGGGACCGAACCGCACCTTGCGGCCCTTCTGATAGTCGAAACCCCGGTTGGTACCATCGAACCACGGGGCGCCTCCGAAGCGTCCCTCCCTGCGCCGCCGTTCGCGCATATAGTCCCTGTCATCGAGGCCCACGGCAACCCTCCCGTGGTGAGGTTCGGGGGACACGGCCGTAGCTGGCGCGCTTCCCGATCGGCAGGGGCGCGGGGCGCATGCAAAAGGCTGCCGTCCGGCTCCAGTGGATGCCAGAGTGCCGAAGCAACAGGACCGCGGGGCCGGGCCCACCCATCGCCTTCAAGTGTCGCTCCGATGGCATAGCGCGTGGCCGTGGGCGCGGAAGCTCAGTGGTCGCGGTAGGCTCGCGAAAGCTGGTGCGCCGAGCGGGGAGCTTCGCCGGCGCCGGCCGCTGATCAAGCATCGCCCGCCTGCCGGTCTTCAGCCGCCGAGATGCTCGTTCTCGACTGAAGGAGGGGCGCGAGCGCGAGCCGGACATCTGGAAGGGCCGGCTTGGCCCGGACCGGAATGCGGATCGTCGTGTAGCCCGCGCGCTGCGTCATCGCATCGCGTTCCTGGTCGCGACGCGCGACGTGAGAGGAATCGTCGACCTCGACCAAGGCGACGACGGATCCGCTCAAGCGATCCTGCACGACGAAATCGACAATCTTTTGCGAGAAGCTGTTGCGATCCGCCGCGCTGGCCTTGCGTCCATCGCGGCGTGGTGCCCGCAGGAGCGCTCCCATGGATACTTGGGCGTGAATGCGATGGCCGGGCAGTATCTGCTCGATCGCGGCCAACATGGCCTCCTCCCTTTCGGTTAGGAACTGCCGCGCGACCGGTTCTGCTTGCGCTGGGACCGGCTCGGGCTGACCGTCGGGACGCGACGAACTGCTGTTGAGCAATATCAGCAGCGCGAACGCGCAGCCGAGGAATATAATCATCGCGAGGGACGATCCGATGAGGCTGGGCATATGTCAGGCTCCCCCATGGTGGGCGATGTCCCGGCGCAGCCGCGCCGGCTTTGAAAGTCAGCTCCAGCCGTCGCGGCGGCCCTCGCCGCTGTCCTTGAGCCCGCGCCGGTCGAGGCTCGAGCGCCGGATTTCCAGTTCGACGCCGTCCCGGGTTTCGCGCGTCCGGATGTCCCGCGGATCGACATCGTTGCGCTTGGCAAAATCCTCGGCGGCCTTGGCGCTCCCGAACTTACCCACCTCGTCAAAATCCCATCCACTCATCGTCGTCTCCATCATCAAGCTCCGGCGTCCGGCCGGCCGGTCTTCACAGGTCGAGCCCCAGGCTCCGTTCCGGCAGCGGCGGCAGAGCGTCGCCACGGTCCGGCTTGAGGTCGGGCGGTGACTTGGAAGCGCCGGCAGCGGCGGCGGCGCCTTGCGTGTCGGCCGGGGACGGCAGCTCACCCGGCAACGGCGGCAGGTCCGCCAGGTCGACCGGGCCGACATGAAGCTTCTCGCGGGGTCCGCTGCTCTTGCCGCGTGTGCGTTCGTGATCAACGTCGAGGCGACCGACGGTTTCGAGTGCCGACGTCTTGTTGCCCGGATTGTTGTCGAGCTGGCGCTCGAGCTTCTCCTTGTCGTCGACCACCATCGTGAGCTCATCCCGCACGCGCGTGACCCCGACATTGAACAGACGCTGGTTGGAGAGATTGCGCTCCTGGCTCGACATGACGGTGATCGCCTTGTCGGTCGTGATGCCCTGCGCCATGTGCATGTTAAGTGAGTAGGCAAGGTCGAGCCGCGACAGCATCGGGTCGCCGAGATCGAGCGTCAGCCGCTCTTTGCCGGTGGTCTCGACGGTCACGCCGCCGGCGTCGACCGCGAGCACCCGCGCCAACGCCGAGTTGTGGAGCCCGCGTTCCTTGTCGTTGGCGGTCCAGCGAATGCGGTCGCCCTCACGCAGGTGGAGATCCTTTTTCTCGCTGAGCTGCAGCCGGTCGCGCTTTTCGGTCGGCGACAGCTTCTGCGGATCAAAGCGTATGGACCGGTTGCCGAGCTTCAGGTCGACCTTGCCGTTCGGATGGACCTTGGCGACGTCATAGCGGCCAGCGGCCAGGCCGACGTCCTGGCCGCCGCCGCGGCCGACCTCGAGTGTCTGCCCGGCCTGATAGGTGGCCGCATAGCGCAGCTCCTCGCGCGTGGTGTTGACGCGCTCGTACACCGTGAGGTGGATGCCCTCCCCTCGCACGCTGCCTTCGGTGGCGAGGCCGTCCTGGATGCGCTGGTTGATGACTGCTCGCGCCGCGCGCCCCGACGCGAACACGGCCGTCGCGTCGCGATCGGCGGCGGAAAGGCCGAGCCACATCTCGGCCGCATGGAGCGCCGGACTCTGATGCTCGACGACGCTTTCGCCCAGCACCTTCATCGCTTTGGACGCTTCGCCGAGGTTCGCGAGCGCCGCGACGGTGCGGAGCTGATCCGTGCGCTGCCGGATATTCTCGTCCATTCGCGCCATCGTGCCTCCACCCGCCTGGATGAGCGCGAACGACTTTCCGGCGTCGATTGAAGAGAGCTGCTGGCGGTCGCCCACGAGGACGAGCTTGTCGACGCCGAGCGCGGCGGCGATCTGGTGGAGCTTCAGCATGTCGTCGGACGAGACCATCGAGGTTTCGTCGACGATGAGCATCGAGCCGGCGAGCGCGGCGCGGGCTTCGTCGTATGCGGGTCCCCCGGCCTGAACGTGGCGCTCGTTGGCGAGGATGAACGAGGCGATCGTCTGGGATCTGATCCCTGCCCCTTCCGCGAGATCGGCGACCATCTTGTTCTGGAAGGCCAGGCCCACGACGGCGCGGCCCTCGGCTTCCGCGACACGCGCGACCGCCTGCAGCATGGTCGACTTGCCGGCGCCGGCGATGCCCTGGATCGCGACGGTCCTGTCCTCAGAGGAAAGGATCAGCGCGGCCGCGCCGAGCTGGCCGGCGTTGAGCTCCCTGTCTGCGACCGCCTGGAGCCGCCCTGGAGCGTCGTGCGCGGCGAGGATGGCCGAGGCGAGCCCCCTGCCCTCCTCGACTGCCCCGAGGATCCGTTCCTCGGTCAGGAGGGCTTCCCGGGTCGTGACCATCCGCGGGCGCGTGTCGCCGATCCGCGTCTCGCCCGCGATGAGCTGGCCACGCCCGACAAGCTGCTCGATCCGCCGCTCGACATGGTCGACCGTCACTCCCTTCAGCCCGAGGTCGAGCGCGGTCTTGCCAAGCTGGTGGACGCTGAAGGCGGCTTCGCGTTCGGACAGCATCCGGACGGCGGAGGCGACCGCCAGTTGCGCGCGTGCTTCGGCCGGCGAGGTGGTCACTCGCGCAAGGCCGCGATCGACGAAAGGATCGTGCGCGCGCAGGGCCGACCCGAGCTTGTCCCATGCCGTCGACACCGCTTCCGATACGGCACGGTAGCCGCGTTCGAGCGCGCTGCCGGGATCGCGTTGCGCCGCCCGGGCGAGGGCTGCGTCGAGGAGCGACTTGCCGTCGAAACCGAGCGCTGCCGCCTTGTCGATCCATGCCTGCCGCAGCGCCTCGCGATCCTCGACGTTGAGCTTGGAATCGCGCGTGTTGGTGGTGACGCCGTCCCGCCCCTTTGGCGAGGAGATGCCGAGCTCGGCCGCCTTTTCGAGGATCGCCTCGCGGCGCTGGCTGAACGCGTCCAGCACCGGCTTGGGCACGCCGGCGATCTCGAACGTGCCGTGCTTGCCCTTGAGCTCCACCTGGTAGCCGAGCTTCTCGAGCTCCTCGCGCAGGAAGGCATGGTAGATTGAGCCGATCACGGAGTTGTTCGACCAGATCTTGTCTGCGTGGAGCGCCTGCCACTTGCCGTCGGGCATTTTGGTCAGGTTGGCGATGACGGCGTGGACATGGGCCTGCGGGTCGAGGGCGCGGCTCGTGTCGTGTTGGAAGAGCGCGTAGACGAGGTTCCCGCTCCGCATCGGAACCTTGCGGCCTTCGATGTCCTTGCGCCCCTCGGCGAGGTTGCTCTCGACCCAGGCCATTGCGCGGGTCACGGCTTTCATGTTGGCGCCGTCGGGACCGAGGATGCGCTTGTCGCCGGCGACATAGGCGAGCACCGAAACGGATTTCGGGGCCGAAAAGGTGAGATCGACTCCGGCCCGCCGGTTCTCGACCTGGGCGACGGCCTCGCCGCCCGGCAAGATGCCGTTGAGAACGCGTTCGAATGCCTCCTTCGACACCTCGCCCGAAAGGCCGAGCGCGGCGGAACCTTCCCCGCCCCAGGCGCTGATCTCCGACGAGCCTTCGACCGTGTAATAGTCGTCCTTCGCGAAGTAGCCCGCGGCGCCGGACGCGGATCGGACCGATGCGACCGAGAGCATGGGTCAGATCCCCATGTCTGCGCCGTCATGATCCCGGCTCGCGGAGAAGTCCTGCCGCAATTCGGCGAGCGTCTGATCCTCGGGCATGGGGGCTGTTCGGGCCGCGCGACTCTCGCGGCGATCGTCACGGGCCTCCGTTGGCGCCTGCGCCTGATCGGGCGAGTTGCGGACCGCCTGTGCCCGATCGACGGCGTGCGCGCGCGGAGCTTGCTCCTCGCCGCGATTCTCGGTGCGCTCGGCTGGCGGGCGGCTTGCTTGGTTGTGCTCCTCCGTGGCCTCCGCGGAAAGGATCCGCGCGGCCAAATCCTTGGCGATGTTGACCGGCTCGACGGCCTCTTCCACGACCTGGCCGGCGCCATCCCGCCCGCCCGCGTCGCCCTCCCCGCCATCGTCGAACACCTCCTCTCCGCGCCTTGACCGGACCGGCTGAAGGTCGGGTCGCGGCAGGAAGCCCTCGGCGACCTGGGGATAGTCCTTCCAGAGGAGTTGGGTGCGCGCGGCGGGGAAGCCGTCGGGGAACTTCACGAAGCCGTGCATCGACGGCAGGTTCGTGATGTCATCCGCAATCACGAGCGGCTCGACCTGCTTCCTGGGAGTCAGTGTCGAGGCGTCGCGGGTGTTGTTGTAGCCATAGCTATAGGCTTCATCCATCTGCCGCACCTCGCGATTGCCGATGTAGCGCGCGCACTGCTCGGCGGTGTCGAGATCGGCCGTCGCAAGGATCAGCTTGGAACGTGCAAGCGAGGCGAGGTTGCGGGCGCCTTGCTCGCCATAAACCTCGATCAGTTTCTCGAAGCTGTGGATGCCGAGGATCATGGCGCCGCCGAACGCGCGCGCGGTCTGGAGGCCGTTCTCGATTGCCGGCAGCTTGTGCAGTGCGCCGAGCTCGTCGAACATGAACCAGGTCCGCAACTCGCGCGTGCGCGGCATTGTCATGAGGCGGTTGATGGCGAGGTCCATCCAGAGCGTCAGCAGCGCCCGGTTCATCGGGAGATCGACGTAGTTGGAGGTGATGAAGAGGATCGACCCGGGCTGCTTCTCGCCGGTGATCCAGTCCCGGATCGAGAAGGGCTCGCCAGTGTCGGGAAGGAAGCGCAGGACCTGCGCATTCGTGTTGAAGACGGCGCGGATCGACTCCGCCATGCGCGCCGCTTCGGGCGCGGTCAGCGGGTCGGCGATCGTGTTCTGGAGGAAGCGATGGACCCGCTTCAGATCCGCGGTCATCAGGTTCTCGGAAAGCGCCAGGTTGGTCGTCTGGCCCCGCTCGACCAGGCGGATGCACATCTCGATGAACAGGGTCCGCGCTGCGAGCGCCCAGAACGGCTCGGACGAGCCGCCATCGGCGGGGATGAGGGCGGCGGCGGCGGCGGTGAACTCGCTGTGCGTGCGGCAGTCCGAAAAGATCGACCATGCAGGGCAGCGGCGGTCCATCGGATTGAGGATCGTGTCGCGCGCCGGGTCGTAGAAGGCCTCCACATAGGCACCGGTCAGGTCGAAGATCACGGCGCTGTCCTGACGCTCGCGCATCTGCCGGACGAGGCTCCGGAGCTCGGTGGTCTTGCCCGAGCCGGTCGTACCGATCAGCATGGTGTGCGACTGCTCCATCCGGTGCGGAAAGGGGATGCCGGCGAGCGTGTAGGGATGGTGGATTCCGGCGCGCTTGCGCGCCGTGAAGGGAAGCGCGAGCACCTGCTTGGGCGACAGGCCCGGGAAGCATTTGCGCACGTCCGTCTCGAAGGCGGCCGCGTTATGCTGCGAGACCTCGGCAACGAGGACCTCGCGATCGACAAGCATAGCGCCGCGCTCGTGCCGCTCCTGAAGGATCGTCTTGCCACGGCGACGCGAGAGATCGACGAACCAGATCGACAGGGGAATGGTGAGGAACACCGAGAAAAGCAGCGCGCCGAGAAGGCCGCGCACGGCGATGCTCCAGGCCCGCTGGACCTCGGGCATCAACGGCACCACGGCCATGATCGTGCGGTGGAGTTCCCCGCTCGGAAGCCTGACGTTGACGCGCTTCGTCGGGTCGAACCCGACCCAGTCCCAGAGCATGGCGTAGAGCTTCATGCAGACGAGTTGGAAGCCGTGCTCGTCCAGTTTGAGCGACATGATCACGAACCAGGCCGCGAGAAACACGAAGAACCAGACGACGAAGGGGAGTTTTGCGCCGGCGAACCACATCAACAGCTCGTGGGTCAGGAGCTGGCTGCCGCGCGTGAAATTTCCAGAATTGCGTTGGACTTTTCCGCGTGCGGAATGGTGGGTCAGCGGGATCGGCCGGCCGTCGGTGCGGATGTCGTTACGCGCCATGGTATTGCTCCAGGCGCTTGTCGGCGTTGGCGATGATCCGGTCGCGGAACTCGGGATATTGCTCGCTGATGATGACGTCGAGCGCGAGCTGCATGAACTCGCTGATTCGCGCGAGCCGGCGATGGCTTGACGTGAGGAGCGTGGCGGTGCCGAGATAGGCATCCACGGCCGCCCGGATCACCTCCGACGGATTGCAATTCTGCTCGGTAGCGAGCGCGAGGATGCGATCGTGCTGCTGGCGGTTCAGCCGAACCGTGCAGTGCCTGGTAGTGGACAAACCAGCCTCCTAGCAGAGAGGCTGGTGGGGATCGAAAGAGGCGACGAGCCTTATAGTCGATCGCCGCACTCGGCGCAAAGGGTATTGCCGTCGCACGGACCGCGTGTGACCGAGTGGGACGCATAAGTCATTGGAATCGCTGAAATCGGACGTAAGCGCCGAGCTGTCCCACGGCGTGGCACTTACCAGATTGCCCGTAAGCCACTGATATACCCCGGAAAACCTGCACCGCCAGGTGCGTAGGGTGTGCTAGAATCCATCAGGATTGCTCCAGGTCGCGGGCGGTCCTGGTCATCGTCGTTCAGGGGTGGGTCCCGGCTCCGGCCGGGAATGGAGCCGCGCGTCGCGCGGTACCGGCGCCGCCGGGAACGGCTGGCGCGAAAGGGGGGACCTGCGGCATGCGTCGCCAGCTGTCCGAAACATCCGCGCCTCGGATGCGAAGGCCGAACCCGATCGGCAGGGATCGTCACCCGAATGGGCGAAGACGGCGCGTGCCGGCTTCGTGAGCGTGTGTTCGACACGCGAGTAGAGCCCGTGCGGCGGCGCCGGAAGGTGCCGCCGAGCCGCCCGAAACATGCCAAGCCCCTTGAATGCGCGATCAAGGCGCTTCAACAATAGGCCGCGTTCACGGCCCGATCAGCTTTGAACAGCGAGGCCCTTATGGCACGGACTTTGGAACAGGAACGACAGGCGCTCGAGGAAGAGGAGCGCAGGTTGGCGGAGCGCCGCGAGCAGCTCGCGAAACGCGAGCGCGAGGAGGCGATCAGGACGATCGAGAAGGCGGGGTTGCTCAGGCTCCCCGCCTCTCGCCTGGAGGCGCTGACCAAACGTATCAAGGCGCTCGGAATCGAGGAAGTGGAGCGGCGGCTCGCGGCCTGAGCCGGACCCGCCGCGACGCAGTCGCGGCACGGGCATGGGGGGCTCGATGCCCCTCATGCCCGTGTGCCCCGGCAGCAAAAAAAGGGAGAGGCGTTTCCGCCCCTCCCTGTCGTTTCAGAACTCGTCGGACATGCCGCCCGGGACCGTGTGCACCACCCGGTCGATGAGCGCCATCGGCAGCGCGCCATAGTCGCCCTCATCGATGGCGATGTAGCCCCGCGTATCGTCCTCGATGACGTGCTGGTCGAAGAAGCTGTGGAGTGCGCGGCGCTCGGCGTATGCGAGGGCGGCGAGGTAGGCGGCGGTATCGTTGTGAGCGCTGGTGGGGTTGATCTGCATCGGAGCCTCCTGTCGTCTTGAATGACAGGGGAATGGCCGTCGTTGAGGGAGACGCCGGGTCAGGAACGGAGGCGAAGCCGGAGCCGCGAAGCGGGGAGCGGGGGTGCCGATTTTGTCGTGGTCGGAGTGGAGCGAAGCGGAGCGCAGGCCGCGGCAAAATTGGGGGCACCGCTCATTCTTGACGCGGGGTCTCCCTCAACGACACACTGGGAAGTCTGTGAGAGATTTCATCCTCTGATCTGGGCGCGACGGCCGGCGTGAGCACCCTCGACCGCGGCGGTCGATTTGACACGCGGGAATGGTCCGGCCACGTGCGGCGGGACCGCGAGATCTGATCGATCTTGGGGCCGCCGCGCGGGCGCGCCCAACCATCATTGACCGGGGGGCGCAAACAGCCGACGAGCAGTCGCGGGTTGGTTCGCCGATATGCCTATGTTAGTCCGCAGGGGCGCTGCAGAGCGGCAGCGCCGGGACTGGTAATCCCGTCGAGAACGGCAACTCGGTGTGGTCTCACGCCGGGGTGCCTGCGCATATGTCCAGGTGCCCCGGCACTAAAAGCGTAGGCGCATGTCTCGACGTGTTACCAGCCCCGGCTCCCGCGCCCAGCGCGCGGGAGTTCGTTGGACGGGGCGCTCCGACGCGACCGCTGGGATCAGGTGCGCCCGGGCAATCGAAATGGACGATCTCGATACGGACCCGACGCTCCAGAAAGCGATGGCGCTCGCGCTGATGCGGCAGGCGCTGGAGTGGCTGGAAGCGGCGGAGGAGGACAAGGCTGCCGCGCACCTCCGCGAGGCCGTGGATGCAGTGCTGAAGCGGGCTCCGCAGATGGATCGTGCGGCCGCATCCTGACGCGGGTGAGAGGCCTGGCTTTCGGAGGCGGTGAGGGCGCGCCAGCGAGCTGGCGCGCCCCGCCTGGCGACCGGTTCTGGGTGGAGGCTAGGCCCATTCCAACCGGCAGGATTCGTCGGGAGCCGCCGCCGCGACAAGGCGCTCGAGCCGTTCGATATGGTGGGCTACGCCCTGCTCGGCCGCGTGCCGCCGGACGGCCGGGCTGGCGAGGCGTTCCCGGATGGTCTCGATCGCGGTCTCGCCCACGCTTTCTGCGCCGAGGCCGAGGCTCTCGAGCAGCGCGAACGCGTTGTTCGAGGCGAGGTCGAGTTCAAGCGCCATGTCGGTGGTGAGCGCCACGGTCAGGTTGATCGTGCCAGCCGCCTCGTCGCGAAAGACGCTGACGCGCCGCCCGCGGAACTGTGCTTCCTCGACCACGGTAATGACGTCCGCGGCATAGTCGAAGAGGCGGGCGATTGACGCCAGTGCGAGCGGGCAGACGCGAGCCTCGAAGCGGTAGGAGAGGAACGCGTCCTCGGGAGCATCCGGGTCGAGCAGCACGGCGCCGATACGCTCGCCCTCGCCGCGCAGGAAGGTGCGAAAGGCGGCGAGCTGGCGCGCGGCAATGACCGCCATCGGGCGGGCCTCGTCGTCAGCGGCGGTGGCGATGCGAAACGTGATGGACATCTCGTCCTCCCCTGTTGAACGCTCCCACTCAATCCCTCTCCCCTTGGCCGCCTCGCGGGTCTGCAGGTCGGCTGCGCGTCGGCGCCGGCTCCTCGCGGCGCGAGGGGGCTCGATGCCCCCGAGCGCCGCCCTTGACGCAGCAAAAGGAGGAGAGGCCCCGGCCGTGGCCGGAGCCTCTCCGCGAGGGCTTCACGCCCGCCGTGCGGTGCGCTGGTGGGCGAGCCGGACGATGTGCAGCGGCACGCCTGCCTGGCGCAGCTTCTGGGCGAGGTTCTGCTGGATGCCCGAGCCCTCGCAGATGACCGCCTCGACCGGCTTCAGGCCGAGGATGCGGTCGTTCCGGACGAAGGCCGCGCGGTTGCCCTGGCTGCGGTCGAGACGGAACTGGATGACCTTGACGCCGCGCGATGCCGCCCAGGCGTGTGCCACCGCATCGCAGCCCTTGGCCTGCGCGGTTGTCGCGAGGATCATCTCGGGGATGCGGGCCTTGATGCTGTCGAGGCCGTTCCACAGGAGGTCGGCATCCTCCCAGACCTGCCCGCCGGAGAAGGCCACTACGGGACCCTCGGGTGCGAACTGCTCACGGCGTTCCCGCGCGCGCGACGCGAGATAGTCACGGGCGTCGATCATCGAGGCGTTGAGGGCGCTGGAGACCCTGCTGCCGCGGACCGGCGAGAAGGGCTTGCCGGTCTCGACGCGGTACACCTCGGCGGCGTGATCGCGCATGCATTCCATTGCCTCGCGGCACCCCTGGAGGGTCTGGCAGAGCAGCTGCGTGTCCTCCAGTTCGGTCGCGTAGATCTCGGACGGATCGTAGTTGCGGGCGAGTTCGCCGAGCTTCTTGGCGGCATCGTCCTCGCGCCCTTCGATCCGCTTGGCGACGACATGGAAGCTGTTGGCGAACCCCCAGGCGAGATCGTTCGCGAAGGGCTCCATGCGCGTGTCGCGAAGGACATCGAACATCGTCTGCATCATCATGTCGACGGCGGCCCGGACCTGCTCGGGATCGGGCATGTCGAGTGCCTCCGGCGCGTCGACGATGCTGAGCTTCGCCATCTCGTTCGGCTCGATGAACGCGCCGTCGTAGGTCTGCGTCAGCTCCTCGTTCTCTCGGCTTGCCGCGATGTGGCTGGCGAGGTCGGCAAAGTTGGTGAAAGTGGTCTGCATGATAGCCTCCGTTGGATCTCATCCACTCGATGAGGCTTCCCCTTCGACGTGCGGCGGTCGGGGCAGTCAGGGACGTTAACCGGGAAGCCGGCGCAGCCGGACCCCGGTTAACGCCGCGCCAGCGGGGAGCGGGGGAGCCGATTTTCTCGGGCGCGGAGCGGACGCGTAGCGGGCGTTGCGGGCTCGTGAAAATTGGGGGAACCGCTCATCCTTGACGGGCTCGAATCCCCGCACGTCATATCTAGGAAGTCAGAGAGAGAGAGATTTTTGGTCACCACGGTGCAGCCAGGCCCCCCGCAAGGTGATCGTCACCCGAAGGGCGGAGACCCGCGCATCGCGGGGCTCCGGGAGCCGGAGGCGAGTAGAGCGCCGGTCCCGGCCTGAGCAGCGCGAAGGGCCGGGATGCGCCGCCCTCCAGCGGATGCTCTGGTGCGGCGATTGCCGGTCGCGCGGATGGGGATGATCTGACAGGATCGCGCGCATGAAGGATCCGTTTGGCTTCCCCGAGAGCAGCGTCGAGCGCCTCCTGCGCGAGGAGCGCGAGCGCACCCGGCTGCTCGGCGGCGGCACCGCCGCCCAGGCTATCCTAGAGGCGACCGACGTGCGAAAGCGGCTCGGTCTGGACTTCGGCGCTCCCTATCGCGGCGTCCTCGATATGCTGGAGCGGGATCGCCGGCAGCAGCTTGAGTTCCGGCAGCTCACCAGCAGTGCCTGGGCGCTGTCGATCTCTGAAACCGCGCGCAGCATCGTCGACCGGAACGCAGGGTTGCTCGACGACCAGCGCCGCCTCTCGAGCAGCCTGCTCGACACGGTGAAGACCTTCGATCTCAAGCGGTCGACGATGGCGAGCGTGATCGCCGCCGCGGCGACCGGCGGGACCTACCGCCGGATGATCGAGGAAGCGCTGCCGCGCCTGTCGGCATTTTCGCCCATCGCCGAGCAGATGCGGCTGCTCGATGCGATGACGCTTCGCGCGAGCGAAGGCGTGATCCAGTCGGCGACGGCGCTCGCGACCGAGATGGTGCTTGAGACGCAGCGGATCGCCGAAGCGATCCTTGCCGCGTCGACGGACGAGGAAAGCGCCGAGCTGCAGGGCCGGCTGATCGACCTCATCGTCGGGTTCGTGCAGCAGCTCGGTCCGCGGACGATCGCCGAGCTGCACGAGATGGGCCTGTTCCAATGGTCCGGCTGGCTGGCCGGTATTCTCGGCCTGTTGCTGGCGATCGCCGCCCTCCATCCTGATCAGTCGCCCGAGGAGAAAGCGGCGTTCGCCGCGTTGAACCAGAAGGTGGAGGCGCTTCAACAGGAGACCCGTCGCTATCACGAGGCCGAGGCGCGCGCGGACGAAGCCTATGTCGCGGACCTTCCAAGGGCCGAGCTGAGCCGGGATGCGACGTTTCGGCGCGAACCGCGGCGCGAGGGCGCCGTGGTGCTGAAGGCGCCCGACGGAATGGTGCTGGCGATCGAGAGGCGGCAGGGGCGCTGGCGCCTGGTGGTGTATCGCGATCCGCTCACCGGCCAGCTTGCCCGAGCGTGGGTCCATGCGAGCGCGGTGTCGCCGCTCGCGCCGCCCGTTGACGCTGACGCGCGGTAGCGGGGCTCGACCGATCCGGACGGCGCCGGAGCGCCGCCCGGGCATTCGCTCAGAAGAAGTCGAGCTTGTCCGCGATGATCTCGCAACCATAGCGGGTGATGCCGTCGCGGTCTTCCCAGCTCGAATAGTGCAGCCGGCCCGTCACTGCGACGACATTGCCCTTCTCGCGCGACGCGGCCGCCTTGCCAAGGCCGTTGAAGCAGGTGACCTTGTGGAACTCGGTTTCCTTGGCGGTATAGCCGGTCGCCTCGTCGACATAGGTCTTTCCGTCCCTGAGCTTCACGCGGTCGGTCGCGACGATGAGGGTCGTGACGCTGCCGCGGGTGTCGGGATCCTTGGCGACCCGGCCGGCGATGTTGACGTTGTTCATGGCGATGCTCCTTGTTGGGTCCAGCGGCCTTTCCGCCGGTGCCACCGGGGAGCGGCGTGCAGCCCGCTCCGCACCGGAGCGCGAGCGGAGGGGAACTCCTGAAGGGAGCTGGCGCGGGCAGCCGCGAGAGCGGCAACACGGGCGACCGGCAGGGGTTGCGGGGCCGGCCTGTCACGCCGCAGGTGGCAGGAACAGGCGGAGGAAGGCCGCGGCGCCCTGGGACGCGGCGCCCCTGCAACGACCAACCGCCGGCCGGCGGCTCAGACCGGGGTCGGCAGGCTCCCGCCCCGGTCGATGACGCGGAGGTGCAGATGGGGGACTGGCTGGCGCACTCCGAGCGAGACGGCCGCCGTACGCGGACCGTGGGTCTCGATCGAATGGCGGACGAGACGGCGGCGCTCGGCGCTGGTCAGTGCGTCCCACCAGGCTGGGCTCAGATAGCTGTTCTCGAGATATTCGAGACCAAGGCGGACCGCGGCGGCGGCGTGGTCATCGTCCCCGAGGTCCTGGTAGGATCGCACGAAGCGCTCCGCCGGGCCCTCGGGCCCGCCGGTCCACCCGAAGACGATGACCGACTGGCCGCCATAGGATGTGATGTTGAGCGTGACCTGTTCGAACGTACCCGTGCCATGGGCAAGTCGTTGGAGCGGGCGACCGGTCAGATCATTGTCGGGCAGGAACGCGCCGCAGCAGACCAGTGGCAGGAGCCCGTTGAAGCGTGTCCAGGCATAGGAGAAGCCGTTCGCGTCCCGGGCTCGGACCCGCGCGTCATAGGCCGCCTTCCGGGCGCGCGTGCCGGCCTCGCCCGCGAGAGCGCCGTGATGGAAATTGCGCGCCATGTTTTGGGCGAGTTCCTGGTCCTCGACGGGCAGGCCCTCGTCCAACCGTGCGAAGAGCGGCGCTACGGCAAGCATGGCGCGCTTGAAGAAGGCTTCGAACGACACCGCGCGATAGGCGAAGAGCAGCGCCTCCCAGGCGCCGATCGCGCAGTCCTTGTCCTCGATCGGCTTGAAGAGATCGTTGTCGTGGGTCGAGCAGAAGCCCGGGAAGACCGAAGCGTCGCCGATGCCCACCAGCCGCGGGTCGAGGCGGCCACCATTCTTCTCGAGCCCGCCCATCGTCGCGATGAGAGAATAGACCTTCCCAGCGCGCGAGATCGCCCGCAGCCCGCCTTCCTTCTGGACAGTGTGGGCGCCGATGATCTCGGCGCCACATGGCTCGCCGGCCTCGCCGGCATAGGAGCAGTAGCGTCGGCGCAGCTCCTTGCGGAACGCCTCGGCAACATGGTGGTGGTTGAATTGCGGCAGCCGCTCACGCCCGTCGTGACACGCCTTGAACTTCCTGCCCGATCCGCACCAGCACGGGTCGTTGCGGCCGATCTTCGGCGGGCGGTGGACGCGGGGCGGCCGGTTCAGGGGCATGAACAGCGAGGGGTGCGCAGCGGGAGGCGGTTGGATCGGCATGTCTTGGAGGTTGAGCGGAACAGGGTTGGACGGCGTGCCGGGCAGACGGAGAGGACCGGCGACTTTGGGGAGCTATCGTCACTCGGTGCGAACGCCTCAATGGACGTCGCTCAGCCAATTCTCCACCTTGAGGGCCCGGACGCGGGAGAACTCGCCGATGTTGGCGGTCACCAATGTGGCGCCGAGCGCATAGGCATGAGCCGCGATGAAGAGGTCGTTGGGCCCGATGGGTTTGCCCGCGCTCTCCAGCTCGGCTCGGATACCGCCATATTCAGTGTCCGCCGGGACATCGAGCGCAAGCACGGACACGCTGCCGAGGATCGCCTCTATCTGGGCCAGGAGCCTGGGGGACCCTTTCTTCGCGCAGCCGTAGCGCAGCTCCGCCGCGGTGATGATGCTGACGCAAATCGCATCGGCACCGACTTGCGCGATGCGGGTTGCTACGGCGCCGTGCGGGTTTCGCGCGAGTTCCGACACGATGTTGGTGTCGAGCATGTAGAGCTGGGTCACAATTCGACGGCCTTGGCGGGAAGCAACGTGCCGTCGATGTCCGGGAACTCATCCTCGGGGCCAAGGGGTTCGAGGCTCGCAAGGACCTCGACGATGTTTCGGCGCCGGATCGGCTCGATGACCAGTCGATCTCCCTCCCGGTGGATCATGACCCGATCCCCAGGCAGCTCGAAATCGGCCGGGATGCGCACTGCCTGGCTCTTGTTGTTGCGGAACAGCTTCGCTTCTCTGGTGACCGTTGCTTCATGATCGGGCGTCACGGCAGACTCCTTTGCATATACATAGGCATATACATCACTGGGTGGGTTTGTTCAATGATGTGTTGCCGACGGGAAGAGAACGTGGTCGCACGCTGCCAAAAAAAAGGGCCCGCTTCGCGGTGGGGCGAAGCAGGCCCTGTCGTGGCGTCGGCGCGCAGAGGAGCTGCGCGCCAATCGGTTGGCGGCGATCAGTCCGCCATCTCGGGCGTGCGGCGCCGGCGGCCGCCCGGCGCGGGCTCGCTGCCGCCGAACGCGCCTTCGGCCGAGGACTCACCCAGACCGTCGGTTCCCACGGGTGCGGCCGGCTGCTCGGTCCCCGGCAGCGGCGGCAGGCCGTCGTCGGTTGCGACCGTGTCGGTGGGCGCCTCGCGGCGGCGGGTGGGGCGCGACCAGACGATGTTGTAGGAGCCGTCCTCCTGGCGGAACGCCGAGATGTAGAGCGGCTTGTCGAGGCTCGGATCCTCGATCTTGCCGTTGAGGAAGGTCTCGCCGGTCGAGTTGGAGGCGAGCTCGAAGAGCGCGCCGACTTGCACCCACTGGCGGGCGGCAGACAGTGCGAGGATTTCGAACTTGGGCGCGCGCGGGTTGGTCGACTGGACCGTCCGAAGCGCGATCACGATCGCGACGGTGAGCGTCGAGATCTTGCCGGTGTAGGTGCCGCTGGCGTTCTGGGTGATGGTGCCGATGTTCATGGGAAGTCTCCTGAGATTGAGCGCTCGAACCCCTTGTCCGAACACTCTCTCTCACCCACTCAGCTCCTCGGCCGTTCGGCCGAGTAAGGCGCGTCAGCGCCGCTCCGACGAGCGCCTCTTCGGCGCCGTCGGGATCGTCCCGCAGGTGCCTGGGCCCGGAACCTCAGGCCTCGACTGCGCCAGCGTCTGCGGGTTGCTGCTTGCGCCGCCGCGGCGTCTTGGCGCTGGCCTGGGCGGGGGGCGTGTCCTCGGCCTTGGCGGGGCGGGCGCGGGGCTTCGGTTGCGGAGCGGGCGCGGCGTCACCTGATGGCGGTGCTGCCTCGGCGGGCGCTGTGGGCTCCTGCCGCTTGCGACCCAGGCCGAGACGCTTGGCTACCTCGCGCCGGTGCGCCGAGTAACCGGGCGCCACCATCGGATAGTCGGACTTGAGACCATAGCGGACGCGGTATTCGGCAGGGGTCAGGCCGTGGCTGCTGAGATGTCGCTTCAGCGACTTGTAGGGCTTGCCGTCGATCATCGAAAGAATGTGATCAGGCGAGGCGAGGCTCTTGCGCACGGAGACGGCCGGCGTGAACTCGGGCTCGGCCGCCGGTGTCTCTTCGGCGGGTGTTTCGGGTTCCTTGGCGATGCCGGTGATCGCAGCGTGAGTCTTGGCGATGAAGTCCGGCACGTCTTCGGGTCGGATATTGTTGTGCGCCACGTAGCTTGCGACGACTTCGATCGTCATCGCGACCAGGTTGTTCTCTTCCGGCAACCGCACCTCCCACGAAAGGATACGCCCTGGCGATCTTCGCCCGACGACTTCCCGTTATGGCGCGCGATGGATATCGCGCAAGGTTTGGCGCCCCTCCGGGGGGGTGTCTGTGGCGGCCTCGGTCCGAAAATTCGGGTACCGGCGCCCGGTCAGGTCGCCGAAGTCGAGACCGGCTTGCGCCAGAGCGCGATGATGTCCTGCATCTCCTCGGCGAAGCCGAGGGCATCGATGTAGATAGCGCCGGGGCGTTGTCCGAGATAGCCGACGATGGTCGCAATATCGTTGGCCACAGCGACATCCAGCCCGAACAGGTCGGCGATCTCGAAATGGCCGAGTTCCGGCCCGTTCCACCACGCCATCAGGAAGTTCGCGACCCGGCGCGACTGGCCGGTATCGCTCATCGCGATCGGTATCAGCCGGGTCAGCGCGGCCAGCATCGCGTCGTGATCGGTGGGTATCGAAGTCATCGGCATCTCCGGCGACGATGCTATACGTCTGTGTCGATCGCGCAATCGCGACGTTCGGATCAAAGGCGCAGGGGCTCCGGCATCGCCAGCCATTCGGGCTGGTCGTGCGCGAGAGGCACGTTATGGTTCGCGGCCTCGGCCTCGCTGAAGACCCGCGCGCGCGACAATCGGTCAAAGCCGGTATCGTCGTTCCAGAAGCTGAGCCCGTGCTGCGGATCGCGGATCGCGAGGACGAATCCGTCGGCGCCTTCATCCCGTGCCCGGCAATTGCACGGTCGAGCAATTGGGTCGTGTGGCCATAGCTGATGCCGTGTTCGCTGATGACGACATAGCCGCCGCCGAACTCCCCGATCCGCAGCCTGTCGCAATCCGACGCCCATTCGAACCCGAAGGGCAGCGCCGAGCGCGCGCAATGTTGGATCAGCCTGGCCGCGACATCGATTCCGAACTGCTCGCCCGAGAACGTCACGAGCACCCGGCCGAGCTGGTCGGCCTCGCTGAACGCGACATCGAAATCGAGATAGGGATATTGCGGATCCTCGAAGAGGTCGAGCACTCCCGCAAACGGGTCCTCGTCGCTGCGCGGGAACAGGGCGGCGAAGTCCGGGCCAAGGCTGGTATAATGCGCTTCGCGAACGTCGATCCCGGCCTCGGTGTCGTCGATCAGTTCCACCGTGGCGATGACCCGGCGGAGCATGTCGGCCTCGGCGACGGTGACGGTCAGGTCGAACGCCGCCTTGGTGTAGCTATTGGACATGGTGCGCTCCGTCAGTCGAGGTGAGCGCGGGAGCGGCGGCGGCGGCATCTGCAACGACGAGCGCCGGCACGACGAATTCCGCTGCATCGAAATGAGCGAAGATCGCATCGAGCGAGCCAAGCGCCGTGATGGCGCTGCGGCTGATGACAACCTCGTCATCCTCGGTGACAGCGTAGGACACCGCCTTGCCGTCGCCGATGGCGACGACGCGCTCGGGTCCCCACTGCCCGGAATAGCCGCCGCACCAGCGTACGAAGGGGACGCGATGCATCACGCACCAGTCCTCGATCTCCTCGAAGCGACCGCCTGCGACTTCGTGCGCAAACAGGCGAAGCGGCTCGCCGTCGACGCGATGTTCCGGCTCGAACGGATCGCCGTCCCACTCGACGGCAAGACGCTCGGCAGCAATGAGCTCGGCAAGTTCTGCGAAGGCGGGAGCGTCAAGCTCGCCGCCGATGACGATGGAGGCGGATACCCGGTCGGCCATGATAGTCTCCTCTGGTTGGGCCGGCGCAGCGCGCACGTTCGGCCACCGCGCCGTGATCGCGGGGACCGTTGATGATCGGGCCTTGGAAAGGTTCGTGGCGGCAGCGGCTCGGCTGCGCCGGCACCTGTCTGATTGCAGCTTCAGTGGGTAGAGCCGAACAGGTAGCGCTTGGCGGCGACTTGCTGGCTGCCATCCTCGATGCCGATGGACGACTGCATGTCGGCAGTGAGCTGCCGGTGGAGGTCGGGAGGAATGATGGCATGAGGCGCGACAACGGCGATCGCGGCATCGGCGGAGAGGAGTTCGCCCGGCTCCGTGCCGATCCAGACGAGGGGCTCGCCTTCGGCGGGCTCGTCTTCGGTGCGAAAGAAGACTTGCGCGAAGAAGGTCTGAAGCGGCCGGTCCCATCCGACCGTCGCGCGGACGACGTCTGGGCTGTCCGGCTTGGCCTGAAGGTCGTGACGGCTCATTCCATCGTCCTCCGGATGCGATGCTGGACATGGCGCGCCGCGCCTTCGGCGCTGCTGATCGCCTTGCCGGCGGCCGAAGCAGCCTGACGCGCTCCGGCCTGGCGAAGCAAGGTACGGGCTTCGCGCAGCCGCTCAACGGCTACCGCAATGGCGTGCCCGTCAGCGGGCGTGGCGGAGGCGATCCGTCGCATGGGCTTCTCCCTTGGATGGACGATGGATGCGGAAAGGCGCGTCTGCGGCGGGCCCCAAGGTCATTCGCAGGGTAGGTCCGCTTGCATTCACGCGCCTACTGCCCGACCCGCTTCCCCTTCACTTTTCCCAGGTTCAGTCGTCCTCGGGCAGCATGATCGTCATGACTCGCGTGGTGACGTGCGGATCGCCAGGGTCTTCCGATCCCCATCCCAGCGCGCGGTCGTAATAGTCGATCGCGAAACGGACGGCGTGGCCACAGACGGTGAACTCCCCGCGAGAGCGTTCCGGGCCATCGTCGCGCGTGAATGCGTAACCTCGGATCGCTGCGAGCAGCTCGGCCTGGGCGGAGAGATCGCCGGCGAAGGCGGCGACGCAAGCCGCAGTGATGACGACGCGGGCAGTCGGATCGAGGCCGTGCCGGCAGCGGTCGTTGAGTTCGGCGATGCGGGATAGCTGATCGGTCATGCAGCCTCCATCAGGCCGGCGTTGAAGGTCTCGATCCAGGCTTCCATCGTCGGCCGCTGGGGAAGCGGCACGATGCTCGCTGCATCCTGGAACCGGATGAGATCGGTGGGTGCATCGCGGCGAATGGCTTCGATCTCGGCGGCCGGGAGCAGCCGCTCGGCGCAAATGAAGTCTGTGATCCTGCCGGGCTTCGTCCTGGTCGAACGCCGCCAGAGCCCCTCGACGGTGCGCAGCCGAGGCTCCGCGCGCGCCTCGATGAGCACGATCAGCCTGAGGCACCAGGATGGCAGCGCCCGTACTTCGTCCGGCTGGATTGCCCCGCAGAAGAAGCAGCTCGATTTGGGAGGGATCGGAAGACCGGCCTGCTCGATACGGGCGGCGCACCGGTCGCGGTTCCAGTTCCACTCACGCAGCGGATAGCGGCACTCGAACAGCGGATCGTTCAACGCGGACGCATGCGCGTAGCGACGCGTGTCGGCAGGCGAGGCATCGTAGCCGATCAGCCGAACGACCTTCTGGCCTCGCTGCCACGCGGCCTGGGCCGGCGCCCATTGCTTGAGGTAGGCGTCCTGCGGCGCGACCTTCCACTTGAGAGAACAGCTATGCCGGCCAAGGCTGATGCTGGGGAGCGTCGCATTGGTGAGCACGTTGGCCAGGATCGAGTAATAGGGTGGCCAGTGCTTGAAGCGCTGCGGCACGTAGCGGACCACCTCATAGGGGATGCGCCGCGCGGCCATCCACGCCGCGATCAACTTCTGGTACTCGTACGTATCAGGCTTCTCGGCGCCGGGATCGGCCGTGAGAACCAAGTCCGGCGGCTCGCCCCGCGAATCGAGTTCGACGAGCAGGGCCGTGGAGTCCACGCCGATACCATAGGCGAGGACGACCGGCGGCGGCGCGCACACCATGATGGTGTCGACCGGCCTCGGCGTGGCAGAGGTGATCATAGGGGCCTCGGGCTTGAACGCGGCTGAATGCCGCCAAACTCAAGGCCCCCCTCCCCTCGCTTGTCCGATGCGACAGCGCCGGAGAGGCGGGTGTCTTCGGGCCGCCTCTCGAAAGCGGGTCTCGCCAGTTATCCGGCGGCCGTGTCGTGCTGGGGTGCCGGGACGGTCGGTTCGCCCATCAGGATCACGGCGATCGAGGGCTTGTCGTCGGGTCCGAGCCTGCGGCTGTCGAAGACGTTCCGGCCGCCCAGGCCGATCGTCAGCATGTCGAAGGTCGGTGACGTACCGCCGTTCGCGTTGGCGATGCGTGTCCCGTTGTCGTGATATTGGATGTCGACGAAGCTTGGCGGGGAGCCGCGCTTGTATTCGCCGAAGAAGAACGTGATCCGACGACCGTCGGTGGTTTTGGCGCTGATCGTGAAGTTGCCGTCGGGGATGTCGATCGGAAGCGTCGGCACGTCGTTGAAGCGGGCGAAGCCGATGCTTTCGGCATCGGCCGCGGTTATGACGGGCAGCTGCGTGATGTCAGCCATGGAGGGTCTCCTGATCGGGCCAAATGAGCGGAAGCAGCGCGTTTCGCGGCGGAAGGGCCTTGGGATACGGCAGGCGCGGAAGGGTGCGGCCGCGGCGGCGGGCCTCGCGCGTCAGCTCGAAGCAATAGGCGAACAGCCCAGCCTGCTGATGCGTGACGAGATGGCGCTCGCGCTGGAGCCGCCACAACCAGCTTCGCGGCTCCTCGCCGATACGCGGCCTCGGGACCCCCAGCGAGACGAGCTGATCGATTGCGCCGGCTTGGCCCTGCTCGCCCAGGCGGATCTTGGACAGCGTGCGCCCCGAGATCGTGATGTTGCCGACCCGAAGGACCGATCGCGGCTTCGTGACTGCGCGGTGGGCGGCCGAGAGCGCACAATAGACGCGGCCGATATGCCCCGCCCCTGGATCGCTGTACGACACCACCGCCTCGATCCCAGGCCGTTCCCGGCGCAGGTGGCGAAAGGCCCGCGCGACGAAGAAGCTCTCGCCGTTCTGCGGCACGGCGTCGGTCAGAATGAGGCGCGCGAGAACGCAGCCGCGGCGAGGATCGTCAAACCCGGTGTGGCGCGAGACGACGGCGCTGGTGGTCGGAACGGCGAAAACGGCAACGCCTTCGAGCGCGCCCTTGCGCGCGAACAGCCCCACCGCGAGCTGCGCGGCCGGATAGCGGGGCAGATAATGGTGCTGCGCGATGAAGGCGCGCGCGGCGGCGTGATCGATGACGTCGACGCTGTAGGCGCCGGGATCGATCAGCGTGAGATCGCGCGCCCACAGAGCGCGCCGTTCGCGCCAGCGCTGGCTGCGGTCGGTCTGCATGGGACGTGGTCCGTGGGTCAGAGGAGCGCGGGCCGGCGCGCGTGGCGGGCGATGATCGCGTGTGCGAAGGCGTCCGCACCTGCCTGGCTCGGGCAGGGGAAAAGATCATGGGAGCACAGCAGGCGGAGGCTGTGGTCGAGCTCCATCGCACAGAGCCAGCGGTCGCTGCCATCGATGTCGACGACGGTAAGCGCGAGGCAGCGCGAGCCGCCATAGGGGCTCGGATCCAGTGGATCGCCCGGAAAGCCGGCAAGCATCCAGAAGCGCCAGCCCAGGGGCGGCGGGTCCTCGATGCGGGCGACGATCCGGAAGGAGCCGGCGGCGGCATGGATCGTCGTCACGACGACATCTGCCGCCCGGCCGCGACCCTCAGCTCTGCAAAGCGCGCCTGGACGGCTGATCCTGTCGGATAGCGGTTCTCGAGCCTGTGGCGCGCCAGGATGGGCCGCCGTGCCGCGGCGATATCCTCGGCCTCGGCGAGGGTGGGCATCCGCGGAGGCCAGCCTTTGACGTATCTGAGGCCTGCCGGCATCGAGGCCTCGAGATGCCGGCGCTCGAGCTGGTCGGCCTTGGCGCGTTCAACGTCCGCGCGGAGCCCGCCGCTCAACAGATGCGGTGAGATGTCGGCGAGCCAGCGTGTCGGCTGGAATGGAAAGGTCGATCGCGCCTCGATGCCGACGAGCTCGCGATAAGCCTCGGTGTTCGCCGGGGCTGCGGCAGAAGCCGACAGGTCGTGAAGCGAGGCGAAGATGCAGTAGCGGCACGAGAGGCGCGTTGCGCCCCATATCGAATAGGCCTCGTGCAGGGTGATGCCGAGCGTGCCGTGAGCACGAAATACGTCTTCGCTGTTCCAATACGCGATCGGGTGCCAGAGGGTGATCGCGGTGCCGTGCCGGTTCCCGGCCTTGGCATGGCGAAGATCGGCCTTGGCGATCGGGGTGGCGGCGCGGTTGTGGCTTTCGTCGCGGCGCAGGCCCAGAACGGAGATGATCTGCTGGCCTCGCAGCATTCTGGCGAGCGCCGGACCGATCACGGCCGCCTTCATCTCGGATTGGCAGAAGCGGAGCGATGCCGACGACCAGGGACCAATCAGGTTGTAGGTCTCGAGCGCCTCGTAGCGGCGCTTGCCGCTTTCGAACCGCTGGATCCAGCGGTCGACCAGGTCGCCGGCCGCCCGGCGCACGACTGTCAGCGGCACGTCGGCGCTAGCGGCTATGCGCGCGACGGTATCGGGGGTCGAATCCCATTCGGCGCGGCCAAGATCGGCATGGATCGCCATCCGCCGCGCCCGCGGATGGCCGAGTGAATCGAGTTGAAGGTTGACCGCGAACAGGGCCGCGCTCGAGTCCTTGCCGCCTGAGAGGTTGAAGACGATCCAGGCGCCGGCGCGGATCGCGGCGACAATCTCGGAAGTGATGGCGATGTCCGGCAGGCCGGGGACGGCCGGATAGGACCGAGTGGCCGCTGCCGCGGCTGCGAGCTGGGCGATGGGTGGCATGACGGCTCCGGAAAAGGGCGGCGGCCTGGTAACTGGCGGCGTCAGGCGAAGAGGCGCTCGGACTGCCGGACCGGCGGCGAGAGCGCGAGTTCGCGGCGGAGCCGGTCGGCGAAGCGGTCTGGGGCCAGCAATTCGGCGATCGAGGCAAAGTGGTTGCGCTCGCCGGTATAGTCCTTGCGCCCCCTGCAGCGCCGGAACAGGATTTCGCGGCCGGCCCCCATCGCGCCCAGGCTGAGGTGGACGTACACCTCCTCGCCGTGGAGGGTGATCTCGCCCGAGACAGCCGGACCACCCTTGTTGGAGCGGACCTCGTAGCTATCGGCCTCCAGCCCAAGGGCCTCGGCGAGCCGGCGCATGGCAATGCGCCCCTCGCTGTGAAAGGTGCGTTTGGCAGCCTCGTCGTAGGCGACACCACGACAAGCGAGGGTCCGCAGGACAGGGTGGCGCCGGATCTCGGCGATCTGGTCCAAGCAGTTGCGGCGCAGCGCCATGTCGTCCGGGCGGCGTTCGCAGACAGTCCCGAGGTGGCGGGCGAGAAGGATGACCGCCGCGTCGATCTCGGGGTCCTTGCCCGCGTTGCGGCAGTCGGTGATGGCGGCACCGATCGCGTGGAGGGTGGCTGCCATCGTGGTCAGCGCGCTGGGATCGAGCGCCTGCTGGTGGCGCATCGCGACATCGTAGTGCATGGGGAGGTTCTCCGGGCTAAAGCGCACGTCCGCTCGCCCCTCCCCTTCCCCCTCTTCTTTTCCTGGCGGTCAGCCGCGCCGACGCCCTGGCCCGGGGCCGATCGCGCGCGCGATGTGACCGGCATAGACACCGCAGGCGGCCCAGTATGCGGCAACCGGCGGCTTGCGGCTCTGCCAGCTCCGTTCGGCGCGCAGCCGGGCTTCGCTTTGGATGTCGAGCAGCACGGACAGCAGCGCGAGGCGCGCCTCCGGACTGAGCGCCCGGAGCCGGGCGACCGCCGGCAGGGCAAGAACGGGGTTGCGCACCTCGGCCCTGGAGGATCGAGCGCCCATCACGCGGGTCCGGGCAGCGCGGCCGATACGAGCTGATCCTGCGCCTCCTCGACCGCGGGAAGCGGGATCGGGACGCATTGCCCGCGAACGAGGTTGATGAAGCCACCAGCGTGGCCGATCGACCCGCGCCCGACGAGGTCGAACAGCAGCGCCAGAGCGTGGCTTGCCAGGACGCGGTTGACGAAAAGCGACTGCCGTTCGAGCGCCTCGGCCACCGAGCAGGACGGCGCATCGTCGTCGGGCTCCGTTTCGTCGGCGATCTCGGGGAAATATTCGACGACGGTCGGGAGGCGCCGCCGGTCGTGGGCGGTGGAGCGGCGAGGCGACCCGATCAGGAACTGCCCGTCTCCGGCGCGGTTGCCGAGGTCCATCCAGTAGGCGGGCACGGGCTTCCCATTCGCCAGATCGGCGCCGAGGGCGCGGCGCGCGGAAGCGGTGTCGACGCAGCTGATGAGGATATCCACGTCGGCGATCTTGACCGCTTCGGGAGCGCGGCCATGGACGGCTCGCCAGCAAAGGCCGTGCGCGAGATTGATCCGCTCGACGAGCGTGCGGGCCTTGGAAGCGCCGAGGTCGCATCGGTAGAAGGGTTGCCGGCCGAGATTGGCTTCGCTGACGACGTCGTCATCGACGACGGTGACCTGGAGCGACCGGGTGGAGATCGCGCGTAGCGCTGTCTCGAGCGAAGCCAGTCCCATCAGCATCTGCGCGCCATTTCCGCCGCAGCCGACTAGAAGGACCTTGATCGCGCGATTGTCGAAGCCGGCAGGAAGATAGTGGCGATTGGGGATGTCAGGCTGCATCGTCGTCTCCTGAAAACGGGCTGCGCGGCAGCGGCAGGAACATCCCGCCGGCGCACAATCGCGAAGCGATGGCGGGTCCTTCCGGTTGACCAAGACGGCCGAGCACCAGCGCGATCTTGGTGGAGTGCGCGTCGTCGGCATCGTCCGTCGCGCTGAAGAATGCCGCGCCATGCGCATGACTGTGGATGTCGCAGATGAGATGTTGGTCGGGCGCCAGAATCGGGGACCGATAGGTCACGCGGGACGGAGTGGCATCGTCGATCTGGGGGTAGTGGATCGAGAAGCTTCGCTCATTCTCGTTCCACAGGACGAAGGCGGCAGCTTCGTTGGGCAAGGCCGCTCGGAAGTGATCGAGAATCCGGCCGAGCAGTTCGCGGGGCATTAGCCCGCAGCGTAGTTCCGCCCGGCGCTCGCCGACGCTCCCATAAGGCAGGTAGGCGGGAAACGGCGGCGTGACGGGAATGTCGAGCTCGAGCCATGGCCGTCGCACGATGAGCATGACTCCGTCCCTCCCGACCGCGAGACATTGGCTTGTGCGGGAGGCGCGTACCGCGTCGATCGCGGGGGACCGACCGACCGGCGGAACCGGATAACAGGGCGCCGCTGCGAGAATGGCGGCCGCGGTCGGATCGTCGGCGAGGACGGTCATGACGCCGCGCCTTCAGCGATCAGCCGCTCGAGCGTCATCGGTTCGGCGTTGGCCTTTCTCGATGGAGGTCGCTGGCTCGTGCCGGTGAACGGCCGGAGGCGCCTCACCGGGAAGCGCGTCGCCTGGCGCGCCGCAAGGTCGTCCCAGAGCTTCAGCAGGCCACCCTTGCCGGTGACGGTCAGCTCCTGCCCGGGATTGGGGTGCGTCGACCAGGAATCGAACAGCGCCCGCTCGAAGTCGGGGATGGCCGCGACGTCCAGCGTGCGCGGCCTCGGGATGTTCCCCCAGCAGAGAGAGCCATCGACGAAGACGTTGAGGACCGGCGAGTGGAGCACCCGCGTGGTCGCCGAGGGGCGCTCATTTTCGGCGAGTGCATAGACCCCGAGCCGGCGCGGCGTCGCCACGAACAGCTGGGCGGGATACGGAACGGGCCGGATCGTCCGTTGCGCGAGAACGCGCAGGCCGGCCGGCGGTGTGGACAGATCGAAATAAGCCGGGCGGACCTGCTCGGGCGTCCACCAGGCGAGCATGTCGCGATGGGCAACCAGCACATTGTGGGGAAGGATCTGAGGCGGCGCTGCGCGCCCGAGCGCCTCGGTCCATTGGCGAAGGTGGGCGCGGGTCAGCGGCGTGCCGGCGGCGATCGTCGGCCCGCCTTCGCCGCCATGCTCGACATGATGGATGCTGGCGAAGGCATGTCCATCCTGCCTGGGGGCGCGGTGGGGATCGAGTCCGCGGGGGGTCTCGGTGCGGTACAGGAGGATGGCGTTGGTGAGCACCATGCCTCCGGCGGTGGCTTCGAAATGGGCGCTATGGTCCGGCATGGGGGCCTCACAATTTGTCGGGATCGAGCTGGATCAGCTGCTGCGCAGCGAGCAGGAAGTGAGCGCCGGTCCGCAGCGACGCGAACCATCGCTCGACGTGCGCGGCCTCGGAGAGCGGACAGATCCCCGCGACATCCATGAAGCCGTATTCCATGCCGTGGCGTCCGACATCGTCCACCTCGGCCGCGAAGAACTCGACCGGCACGAGCGTCAACGGGGGCAGCGTCGAACATTCCTCAAGGCCGGGAACATATTCGTAGAGAATTTGCCCGTCGAAGTGCCAGGCGTTGCAATCTCCCGGCAGGAGCCGAAGCGCGTCGTGAGCGCTGCGGAGTTCGCGTAGTGCCTTGCGAAGGTCGAGAGGCAGCTTCGCCAGCGGCGCTGCATTCGCCGCGATCATCCATGCGGGCTTCTTGGCCTCCATGGTCGACGGCAGGGCGACTTCGTCGAGGTCGCCGGGATCTGCGCCGTGATAGTTGATGAGGCACTGGCGGGCGGCGTCATCGTCGGTCTCGCCGTCCCAATAGTAATTGGATATTTCGTCGAAGAGATCCTGGTAGCCGAAGATCGGCAGGGCAGCCCCCAGGGTCTGCTCGAGCGCCACGTAGGCAGCCGCGCGCCAGGCGATCGGCGCCTCGCTGGTCTCGATCCATCCGAGATCCAGTTGGCCGATGCTCTCGCAGATGATCACGATCGCCGGCGCTCCCTCGGACTCGCCGTTGAGCACGACCACGCGAAGCTCGGCGAGATCGATCGGACGCAGCGCCTCGCCAGCGGCAGAGATGAAAACATGCTCGATGCGCCGTCGCGCCTCGCAGCGGGAATATCGTCTCGTCGCCTTCTCGCGCGACGCCACCCAACGCCCGATCAGCTTATGGTGTCGTGCAAGAGGCTGGTCGAAGGTTCGTGGTATGTCCGGCGAGATCTCAACCGATCGGCCCGCGAGATCAGCCGAGCGGCGGAAGTCGGAGGCTTGCTGGTGGCTGAAGGGGCTCGGGGGAGTGGCTTCGGTGAGTGGGCTCGAGCGCGAGCTGCGCATGGAGGGCCCGGGCCTGGATGCTGCAGGAAGGCTGGGAGATGCCGGTTGCGTTGCCATCATCGAACTCGATCCATTCGAGAAGCGTCTTGCGCGGTGCGGCGGGGATGGCTCCGCCGTGGCGGCGGGGCACGATCAACCCTTGGTGCCGACGGCGCGGCGGTACTCGGTGACGTGGACGCCGCCGGTCACGCCAACGTCGACCGTCTCGGCGTTGAGGATCGCCGGGTAGAGCGTTGCGTGATAGGCTCGCAGAGCCTGCGGGTCGTGGGCGAGATGCGGCGGAACCGGGAGATCGATGCCGTCATATCGATAGGCGCGGTCAAGCTGGTTGATCTGCATTGGGGCGTACTCCTTGGCGTTGGACAGGGGCTCGAGGTGCTCACCAGAGGCTGGCGGGTTCGTCCGACTTGGCATCGGCCGGAGGCGAGCCCGGAGGCGGCGTGGCCGGCGAGCTGCTCGTCGGGGACGGTCGCGGCGCCGTGGAGGCGGCTTTCGCCTTGGCCGCTTCCGCCGATGCCGCGCGTGCGGCCTCGGCCGCCTCGCGCTGCTCGGAAATCTGCTCGGCGAGCGTTTTGCGCGAAGCGATGAGCTGGCCGAGCGCGCCGTCTGCCCCCTTGGCGAGTTCGATGTCGATCTCCGCTGCCGTCGCCGTGATCGAGATCGGCCGCAGCTCTCCCGTCTCGAGGCGCTGGGCTTTGCCCTCCGTTGCGCGAGGGATGACGGTCAACGTAACGGTCTCGCCCGGACCCGCGACGAGGTCGAATCCAAGCGAGTAGCGGCCGAGCAACGGCAAGAGACTTGCGATCAGCATGATTGTCAGTCCTTATTTCGGAGGGAGTGAGGGCCGTCAGGCCGCGATCGCGGAAACACCGCGGTCGGTTTCGGCGCGAAGAGGAGCCGGAGGAGGCCCGTATTTGCCGTCGAGGGTCATGCCGCTCGGCAGGCGGCCGGTCCAATCGAAGCCGACCGCGTTGAGCATCCCGGCGACGAGGTCGGCCTTCTTGGAAGCGAGCAGCTTCGCGAACGCCTTCTCGCCCAAGTGCGCGATGAGGCCGCACTCCTGAGCGATGAATTTGAGCTCGTCCTTTGTGTACCGCTCCAGGAAGGATCGATCGACACGCCAGCCGTGCCGGATGTCGATTGCGAACGCCCGGGCAAGGTCGGCGACATGCGCGAACGACTGCACGTCGCGCGCATAGGCCGCTGCGATCGCGGCAAGGGCGGTCGCTGCCTGCGCGTCCGAAAGCGCGCGGATCCCCTCGATCTTCTCTCCGAAGCTCAGGTCGGGAAACGAAGGGCTGACCAGCAGCCCGGCGCGGGACGTCAAGGTGGCCGGCTTGATCTGCGCGAGCGTACCCGTCAGGCCGGCGACGAGGATCGCAGCATGCGCATGGGAGGGATTATCGGCGAGGCCCCGGGCAAGCGCCGTTCGCCAGGTCGCCTCCCGAAGGTCGGCGGTGCGGCCGGCGATCGATTTGACGGAGACGGTCGCACCGTCAGCCCGGGCGGCCGGCTTGACGATCGCGCCGGACGACGACCGATTGGCTGCGACCGCGGTCGCTCGAACCCCTGGACGCGAGGCTGCACCGTCGCCATCGTCGTCGGTATTTGCCAGCTCGTCCGCGTCGGGAGCAGCTTCCCCTTCGCCACCGTCAGCTTGCCGATCGGCGGCCTCGGCCTGTGCCGCAGCCGCAGCGCGCTCCTGGGCCTCGATCTGCGCCCTCTCGACTGCTTCGGTCTTGAGCTGGAAGCAACCGGGATTGGTGCAATGGCCTTCATCGACATGGGTTTCGAAGAGGGCTCGTTGCGTTCCGGAGTTGAACGGGCAGGCCATGCATTCGGTCTTGTCGAAGCAGGCGTTGGCTAGATCCTGCGTGACGCGCATCAAGAGATCGCGCGTCTTGCCGACGTCGAGACCGGAAGCGGTGATCGTGTCGAGAGCCTTGTCCTGCTTGTCCGCCGGAATGGCAGCGAGCAGCTCGGCATGGCCGACCTTGATGCGGCGCTCATCGAGCGCGAGTTTCACGGCGTCGGAGAGATTCGCGAGGGCGAGGCGGCGGTCGAATTTGGCCTGGGACCAGCCGAGCCGCCGCGCCGCCTCGGCGCGATCATTCTGGCAGGCGGCGAGAACCCGAACGGCGGCGTCCGCCTGCTCCGTCTCCGACGCATCGTCGCGATTGTCGTTCTCGTCGATCGCCGCTTCCAGCGCTTCCTGGTCGGTCATCTCGCGGATGACGACGGGCACCTCCCCTTCTGGACCGAAAGCCTCGAGGGCGGCCCGATACCTGCGGCCTCCCGCGACAACGACGTAGGTGTCGTCGACGTCGGCTGCCGGGCGGAGAAGCATCGGCTGAAGCATGCCGCGCAGCCGGAACGACGCGACCAGGTCCTCGTGCTTCTTTCGGTCGAAATAGCGACGTGGATTGTATCCAAGCATGATCTTGGAGAGCGACAGCGTCGTGGCTGCATTCGGATGCGATGGGGTCAAGGCGGGTCTCCTTCGGGATTGGCGTCGCGCCTCCTTCGCGGGTGCGCGCCTTCTTTCCGTCGAGCCTGATGCTCAACCCTGCCCTTCCCCCTCCCCTCTTCATTGCTCGGCGGCTTGCCTTCGGTGGATGTCAGCGGCCCATTGCTCGACCCAGGCTGCGGTAATCTCGTCATGGTCGAGATCGCCGGACTCGATGAGGTCACGGATTTCCGAACGGGCTCGCGCAATCGCCGCTTCCCAAGGATCGGACGGAGGGTTCTCCCGCTCGGCGTGGAGCTGCTGGGGCAGCCGCTGTGGCGGCAAGCTCAGCCTGCGCTGCTGGCCCGCCACCCAACGCTCCAGGTGATCGGCGACGAACTCGTCCGTCTTGGGGGTGCGGGCAGTGTGGGCCGCCCGTCGCGCGCTGATCCCATAGGCCTGGCTGTCGATCGAAGCGATCCTGTGGCGGAACGGAAGCAAGAATGGCAGCGCTGTCCCCTTCACGCCGAAGGCATGGAGCCGGACACCAATCGGCAGGATCTGGTCGAGGTGATCGACGACAGCGATGAGACCTTCCGGTCCATGGATGTCGCGCCGGCACATGCTTCCGACGCCAATAAGCGCCCCAGGCCGGAGCGAGCCCCAGAGGGCGTCGACGCACCGCTCATAGTCGGTCGGCCGCCGGCCCTGGATCACCGGGATCAAGGTATCGGCGTTGCCTTGGTCCTCGGCGAGCCTGCGGCAATCGCGGTTGGCGCGGATCGTCCGGGCGAGCCGGTCGATGACCTCCTCTCGGTCGGCGGCGATCTCGGCCTCGACGCAATAGTCGGCGCTCGCCCACCATCTGAAGGGATAGGCAGCTGCAAGCGAGACATAGTCCGCCAGCGACCATGGGAAGCCGCCATAGCGGGCCGCTGCGACGAACCCACCGGAATCGAGGCAGAGCGACGCCAGGCCTCGTGCGTTTCGAAGCTGATCGAGCCGCCAGCCCGTCCATTCGCGCCAGCCGCGCCGGTCTGACCAGCGCGACAGACAGTTCGCGGAGATCAGCGTGGGCTGCCGCAGCGTGCAGGCTCGCCTGAGGATCGGACCGGCGCCAAGGTGCGGAAGCCCGACGATGATCTCGATATCCATCGATTGCGCCTTCTGAATGGTGGGGAGACGACGTGGTTGACGGGAACTATTGTTCACGTTACGTTCCCGGTCGCAGGAGATTTGCCATGGCGGCCGCCAGATTCAGAGAACGGTTCGACCTCGACATCACGCTGCGGGACGCGGCGCTGGATGCCGACAACCGACCGACGCGAAGGATGATCGCGAACGCCGCGATCGGCATCGACGTCGAGGACGCCTATTATTCCGTCCGCGAGCTGCGCGAGGCGGTCAGCTGGGTCCATGAAGGCGTGCCCGGTGGCAAGCTGAAGCTGGCAGCGATCCTCGCGAACGATGGTGCTGACGACTTCCAGCGCTGCATCTACTTCTGCCTTGCGGGCCGCGGCGTCGTCGCCATGCTCGACGATCTTGAGTGGCTCGAGGACCTTCTGGAACGAAGGGGCCGCGTCGCGGGAGAGCAGAAGCGGATGAAGACCACGCTGATGCCGCTCATCAATCCCTATGTCGCCGATACGCCTGATGGGCCGATGGTGAAGCTCGATGGCGAATTCGAGCAGGGTCCGTCCTGGTGGGCGGAGACGATGCCGTCGGCCTGATTGTCAGGGGGCCGGTCGTCGCTCGCAGCGAAGACGCTCCCCGTGGCGCCAGCGTGATGGTTCGATCCATGTGCCGGCGAAGGCCCCTGCCCTGCTCGCCTTCGCTTGCGCGAACGCTGCCCGGTACCGGGTAGCGCGACCGGGGTCGTTCTTCAGATACTGGATTTCGGGCACGGCAAGACCGGCGCGGATGAGGCGTTCGCCGAGGTCCTTGCCGGCCATCGTCACCGTCGCGATACGTCGCCCGTAAGAGTTGGCAGCGGTGAGGCGGATCACCGCGGTCCTCGAGCGCAGGGCGTTCGCTGCGAGATCCTGGGCGGCCTTGCCGCAAGGCCAGCATCCGGAAGCGCGCTGGCAGAGCTGTCGGCGCTCGAAGGAATCGACGCCGAGCAATCGGAAGTCGACGGCAACGGTGTCGCCGTCGAGCGCGCGCGCCTGCGCTTCAAACGTCTGTGCGCCGCTCGGCGCGGCCGGACCGAGCATCACCATCGCGAGAAGGGAGGGTGCGAGGAGGCGCATCAGGACACCATCTCGACTTCAACACGCTCGCCGCGGCAGGGCATGGTGCAGACGCGGAAAGGCTGCAGCGGATTGCCGGTTCGCACGATGCTGACGCGGCCGGGCTGCAGGTCAAAAAGGCGCGTAGCGACGCGCTGGGCATTCTCGCGACTGCACAGGAGCAGACGCTTCGGCGAAAGGCCGGGGTCGGGAGCAAACATGGGGGTTCCTCTTCGGAAGACATGATACCGGCTCACCGGCTCAGGCAAAGATCGTCTTGTGGACCTTGGTGGTCGGCACAATTTGCCACTGCCGATCCATGAAGCGGCTGATTCGGTAACGACACCCGGTCTCAGGATTCCGGAAGCACAGCTTGCGGCCGCGCTTCTCGACAACAAACTCCTGGCCGACGTGACCATCGTTGAAGGTGAGCGGCGTCTCCAGCCTGATCCGATCGCCATCCTCGAGCTTGCGGGCCCGCCGCTTCAGATTCTCGGCGCAGCGCCGTCGCCAGTCGATGGCATGCTCCCGGTCGGTGGGGGTGAGAAGATCGAGTATGTGCCGCGGGCAGTGGTCCTCGCATGGTCCCATTGCTTCGGTCAGTCGGGTAGGATTGGTGCTGCTCATGGAGTCAGCCCTGATCCCCCCGCCGAACCGCACGTGCAGCTTTCACCGCATGCGGCTCTCCACTGTGACGAACCATCACTTTGCCGTAGATCG